>CEUD01124987.1_pt1 | contig 143584 bp, 159 predicted proteins | sample 356481 | NCBI WGS metagenome assembly CEUD01 (sample SAMEA2623314, study PRJEB7988) | marine metagenome | isolation source: saline water (ENVO:00002010), including | reverse complement strand
GATTCTGACATGCGCAGGTTCGATCCCTGCCACCCCTGCCATCTTTTAGGAGTCCAAGTGAGACGTATCGTCCTCGTATCTGGTTCATCTAATCCTTCCCTTTCTAATAAAATTTCTGAATTTCTCGACGTTCCCCTTGTAAACCCACAGCTTAGAAAATTTGCTAACGGTGAGATTTTTTGTGAAATTGAAAAGAATGTACGTGGTGCAGATGTATTTTTAATTCAAAGTTTAAGTGCACCCGTAAATGATAATCTAATGGAAACATTGATTATGATTGATGCTTTAAAAAGAGCATCTGCGGCCAGCATAACTGCTGTGCTTCCGCATTATGGTTATTCTAGGCAGGACCGTAAAGCGAGCCCTAGAACACCAATCTCGGCAAAACTTGTGGCAGATGTTATTACCGTAGCAGGTGCTAATAGAGTTATCACCATGGATCTCCACGCTGGTCAAATTCAAGGTTTTTTTAATATACCTTTTGATAATATATTCGCTTCACCAGTTATCTTAAATTACATTCAGAAAAATATAAAGTCAGACAATCTCGTACTTGTGTCTCCAGATGCAGGTGGAGTTGAGAGATGTCGTTGGTATGGTAAGAAGCTGCATACTGACATCGCCATGATTGATAAAAGACGTACCGGACCAAATGTCGCTAAGGCAATGAATATTGTTGGGGATGTAAAAGGCAAAGACGTTATAATTGTGGATGATATGATTGATACTGCAGGAACTTTAGTTGAAGCTGCAACGACATTAAAAAAACACGGTGCTGGCAAAATTTATTCTTTTGCAACTCACGGTGTTTTCTCTGGTCCAGCCGCGGAAAGAATTGGAACATCTGAAGACCTAGAGGCCGTGATTGTTACTGATACAATTCCTCTTAGTGAAAATTGTCAGAAAGTAGATAAAATTAAAGTGCTCTCTACTGCTGAAATATTATCAAAAGCAATTCATAGAACATTTAATCATGATTCTGTGAGTTCACTATTTATTTAAGCGGTCTATACTATGATCAAGCTAGTTGTAGGTGTTGGAAATCCAGGTCCAGAGTATGAGTTAACGAGGCATAATATTGCCTGGCTCGTTATGAGCTGTATGCCATCTATCGAAAATAATAATTGGAAAAATAAATTCAAGGGTGAATACACCGATGCAACCATAGATGGTGAAAAGGTATATTTTTTAAAACCTATGACTTATATGAATCTTAGTGGTGAAAGTACTCAGCCATTAATGCACTTTTTTAAAATTAAACCAAGTGAATTACTAGTAATTCATGATGAAGTTGATCTCCCGTTTGGACAAATTGCTTTTAAAACTGGTGGCGGTCTAGCTGGACATAATGGATTAAAATCTATTGCTAAATGCCTAGGTGATCAAAGCTTTCATCGTCTTAGAGTCGGTGTGGGTAGACCTAAACATGGTAGCACTGCAGATTGGGTTCTCGGAAAGTTTCCAGCTGAACAAGATCAAGAGTTGGGGATTGTTCTCGAAGAGACAGCTAAAGCCGTTTCATTTGCTCTTAAAAGTGGAATCCCTAAAGCCAGTAATAAATTTAATAGAAAAGATTTCTTGAAAATAGATTAATTAAACTAACCAGCCAGTAATAGCAATTCTATCATCTCCATCTGTGGGGGTTACACCGTGAACTAATTCTGGAGATATTTTAAAAATTGTTACCCTACCTGGAACTCCGGCCTTATTTGATAGAATAATTTTTTTGGTTTTTTCATTTCTTAATTGAAAACATGAGTTTGAATTTGAGCCTTGTGTGAAATCAATACTAAAACCAGCAAGACGAATATCTCCTTCATCACCATGAAAACTTAAAAAATCGCCTTTTGCTCGTGTATACTTTGTAAGTCTAAAACCATCAGCTACGATTTCTTTATGAAAGACCTCACGACAAAACTTATTAAACTCAGCATTAATAAGTAACATCTTTAACTTACCTAGTAGCTTCTTATCAAAGCACCTTTGCATGTGACTGTCTGTTAATTCTGGAGGGATAAAGTTATCAAATTGAGCATCATTTATAAGTAAACTAAGCTTTTGAATAAAGCTAGCTGAGTAAATTTGGTCATTTATAATAAAACCCTGTTCCTCAAATAGTTCACTTGCGTCTTGTGTCATTCTTGCATTATATATTCGAATAATATATAAATCAAAAATTAAATCAGGGGTTTATATGAGTTTAAACGTAGGTATTGTTGGGCTTCCCAACGTTGGTAAATCAACAATTTTTCAAGCAATCACAGCCGCTCCAGCAGAAGCAGCAAATTATCCATTTTGTACAATTGAACCAAATGTTGGAATTGTAGCAGTACCGGATTATCGTATTGATAAAATTACAAATTATATTAAGCCTCAAAAAGTAATTAAAGCTGTAATGGAATTCGTTGATATTGCAGGACTTGTTAAAGGTGCTTCAAAGGGTGAGGGATTAGGAAATCAATTCCTCGGTCATATTAGACAAGTAAGTGCCATTGCACATGTTGTAAGATGCTTTGAAGATAGTGATGTTGTTCACGTTGATGGAAAAATTGATCCTATAAATGATATTGAAGTAATAAATATGGAACTTGCTTTCGCTGATCTAGAAACAGTAGAAAAGAGAATCGCAAACCTTTCTAAAATGCTTAAGTCTCAAGATAAAAAAGTTAAGGGACAAGCTCTTGCAAGTCAGCCAATCCTAGAGAAGTTAAAAGGTATTCTAGAAGAAGGACAAGCTGCGAGAACAGCAGGTCTTGATGAAGAAGAAATGGAAACAATTAAAGATCTTCATCTTATTACATTAAAAGATATGATGTATGTTTGTAATGTAGATGAGGACTCAATCCTTGAAGATAATGAACACGTTAAAAAAGTTAGAGAATTTGCTGCTACTGAAGGAGCAAAGGTTCTTACTATTTGTGGGAAAATCGAATCTGAAATTAGCCAATTAGAATCGGATGAAGAGAAAAAAGAATTCTTAGGAGACCTTGGTCTCGAAGAGTCAGGCTTAGATCAATTAATTAAAGCTGGTTATGAAACACTTGGCCTAAATACTTATTTTACTGCTGGTGAAAAAGAAGTACGTGCTTGGACTTTTAAAAAGGGTTTAAAAGCTCCTCAGTGTGCTGGAATTATTCACACAGATTTTGAAAGAGGTTTTATCAAGGCCGAAGTATATCATTGCGATGACCTTTTTGAATTTGAATCAGAATCAAAGATTAAGGAAGCTGGTAAAATAAGAATGGAAGGTAAGGAATACATCATGAAAGATGGTGATGTAGTACACTTCCGTTTTAACGTTTAATTTTACTTATTCTTTTTGATCGTATGAATTGAATCCTAAATGAATATCATAAATTTTATTTGTGTGATGAGTATCGTTAATAGTGTCACTTTCATTTAGCATTTTATAAAAGAATATATTTCTAAAAATTAATTTTACATACTTACGAGTTTCTAAGAATGGAATGTTTTCAATATTGTGTAACATTGAATCATTTGTAAGATATCTTTTTCTCCATCTTTTAACTCTTGTCTCTCCGGCATTATAAGCACTTAGCGTATAAATAAGATTTTCATCATACTTATTGTAAAGCATATTTAAGTATTTAGTTCCAATCTTAAGATTAAGGTAAGGCTTATACAGGTGATGAGCTTTAATCCTCTGAAAACGCCTCGCTGTTGCTGGCATAATCTGCATTAACCCTCTCGCACCAGCATGAGATCTTGCTCTATGGTTAAAGCCAGACTCTTGTCTAATAAGTGATAGAGCAACTAGCGGATCTAAGTTTTTCTTATACTTTTTAAGAGTATTATAAAATGGCTTAGGAAATAAATTTTCTAAAACTGTTTTATCAAGTGAGAGCCAGTTTTGATTAAAGCCATTATAAACAATCTTAAAACTTTCTAGGTGATTATCAATAGAGTTTAAAATCCTCGTTGAAAGTAGAGTGAGGACAGCTCTTGATCGTTCAGGTGTAATTCCACCTTTATTGATCCTTGTAACTTCATCAGCATGAATTGAAATTAGGTTTTTAAATTCAAGGTTGATAAAAGGTTTAAAATCCATTTCTCCCCAAATTTTCAACCTTTTCATCGCCCTAATAGTATACTTATCAAAAGTAGGAAGTTTATTAGGGATAAGCTTTGGGTTATGAGCAAGCTCAAAGAAAACTTTGTCAGTTTTAACTTTTGAGTTATCCGCCAGTAACTTAGAAGAAAGAATAGAATAATAACTAAGAGGAGCTTTCTTTATTAAATCCTCTAGTATGTCTTTGTATTTAGATTTATATACTTCTTTTAAAGTAAGTGCAGTCCAAAACTGTAAGCGTTCATCTTTAAGCTCTGAGAAGTTTTCATCTAATTTAAATGGCTTTATGACTTTATTATAAGCAACGGAATACTTCTCACGAGTTAAACTTACCCACATTTTTTCAAACATTAAGGCTTCATCATTAGGAAAATTTAATAATAAAGAATCAAAGACGATATCGGCGGGCTTATAGTACTTACGTCTGAGTAGTGATTTCGCAAGACTTAGAATGTGCTTTCTACTTTTATTCTTTGGAAGATATTGTTGAGAAAGATTATAATAATTAACAGCTTTCTTTGTAAGTTTTATAACTTCTTTTTGATCTTTTTTAGCTTCCGCAGCTAAGTATGACTCTTTAATTAACTTTTCAAGTTCTTCATGAAAAACATAATTAGTTGAATAATCTTCAACACCTCTTAATTGAATATAACGAGTAAAGTCTGGTGTTATGTAAACATATTGGAGCATGTCCTTTTCTGGACTAAGGTTTTTTTGAATAAAATGCTGAGTGTAGATTTTGCTATACTCTTTGTGAGAGTAAGAATCTTTTTCAAGTTGAGACAAAAAATACTTAAAGCTTTCTTTATTCTGTGGCTCGAGGAATGTTCCAATATAGTCATGAACAAATTCTAATTCTTTAAAGTGCTTAATGCTTTTTGATTCAATTTTACCTAGAATTCTTAGGTACTTTTTAAAACATAGGTTAGTTGAGTTTTCATTAAGCTCATCACGTAGAAAGTTTTTATTATTCTTATCTGCTAAGTCAGAACATTTCTTTCTTAAATAAGAAATACTCTTAGTTCCATCAATAGCTAAAATATCTCTAAGCCAGTTGATATAAATGTAAAAAGCTCGAGACTTTTTAACATCTTTTAATAGGTTCTGGGTAAGTCTTCTGTTGGTATATCCATTCTTAGAAATATCAAATATTTTTGTTAAGTTGGTCGCGATTCGTTTATCACTTTTTGAAATATAAAAGCGTTTATTTTTAATATAATTATCTAGGGTTTTATTAGAAACACCCTCGATTACATCTAGGGCATATGAATTTATTGAAACAATAAAAACAGTAAAAATGAGTATCGAAGTCGTTCTTATCAAATTGCCTCCATGCACTTTGATTCTTTAAGAAAATTGTAACATTCTCACATCTTTAATGTAAGGGTATTTTAAAGTTCCTGGTAGCGGCTTTGAATTTTCGCGAGGTTACTTTGAATTTCATTTAAAACAGGCTTTTTATCCTCTGGTACGACTAAAGCAAGATTATTGATGTAAGCAGAAACTTCATCCAGGTAGGCAAAATCTTCTTGTCTCTGATTTACAAAGAATTCCAATGTTTCATTCACTTCATCAGCGACTTCATGAAAGTTATCTCCATCACGAAAAAAAACTGGCTTAACTTCACCACCACTCTTAATTTGCATTAGGTGATTTTGAAGTTTATACATTGGACCCGCAACTTTATGAGACATAAAAATACAAAATAAAAATACACCAGCTAAAATAAAGAACTGAACACCAACAAGTGTAATGAGAAGGGTATTTCTAGCATCTTCAAAGTCAGGTGGTAATGTAATAGCATCATTACTCATAAGTACGTTTGTGAAGTCTAGAATACTAAGCGGATAAATAATCGTCGCCAGAAATGCCATAGTGCACACAAAAAAACTGAATTTATATTGGAACCTCGGATTAATGACGAATATGCTTCTTTTATACATTCCCAAATAAGTTTCCTTGTTATAAGTAGTTATATAATATTATTATTGTAACTTGTTGATTTGTAAAAAAATCTAAGAGGAAAATTTGTCCCATTCAAGATACTAATTTATAAACTTGGGCAAAGGATTAACGATGGAAGATATTAAAAACTTAATTGATCAAGTAATGAACCCTGTTACTGAGAAGTCTCTCGCTGAAGAGGCAAGGGTAGTTAGTGTTGAAGATAAGAATGGTCAACTTCATATAACTTATAAGCGTGATGGTATTACTCCTCAAGATAAAAGAAAAATTGAAGATGATATTATTCAAAAAGTAAGTGATAAGTACTCAGATGATAAAGTTTTTATTTTCACCCAATCAAGTGAAAGCAAGGAAGTGTATAAAGCAATCGGTGCAGATGCTCCTAAGAAAGCTTCAAAGCCCGCTGAACTAAAGATTGGTCACGGACAGGTTGGAGAGAAAAAAGATATTCCAGGTGTAAAACATATTATTGCAATCGGTTCTGGTAAAGGTGGGGTTGGAAAGTCTACTGTTACTTCAAATGTTGCAGCTACTTTAGCTGCTCAAGGCTTGAAGGTTGGAATTATAGATGCAGATATTTATGGCCCATCAATTCCAATGCTCTTTGATAAAAGAGGTGAGAGACCTGAAGCAACAATGGATAAAAAAATTATTCCACTTGAAAACTATGGTGTGAAGTTTATTAGTTTTGGTAACTTTATTCATGAAGATGAGCCTGTCGTTTGGCGTGGACCAATGTTGGGTGGAGTTCTTAATCAATTTTTCTTTGATACTGATTGGGGTGAGCTAGACTATTTAATCTTAGATCTTCCTCCTGGGACTGGAGATGTTCAATTATCTATGGTTCAAAACTTAAATCTAGATGGAGCTATTATTGTTTCAACTCCTCAAGATGTTGCTTTATTAGATGCTAGAAAAGCACTTCATATGTTTGATAAATTAAATGTTCATGTAATCGGTATGATTGAGAATATGAGCTCTTTCATATGTGATAGTTGTAATAAAGAACACTTTATCTATGGTACTGGTGGTGTGAAAGTTGCTTGTGGAGAGATTGGTGTTGGTTACTTAGGTTCAATTCCACTTGAGATGGCAATGAGAAAAGGTGCCGATTTTGGTCGGCCATATATGAGCCAAGATAAGTTTGAAGGTGAAAAAGGTTGGAAGGCCTATAAGGAAATTGTGCAAAGACTGGACAGTTATTTCAATCCTGATAATAATAAAAAAGAAGGATTACTTTCAAAACTATTTAAGAAGGATCAATAATTAAAGATTATCTTATTCCAATTCTTGATGAACAAACTTCAGTAGGTTTTACTGGTAAAGTTAATGTTTTAGAAGAAAGTACTAAGAAGCACTTAGGATCAATTATTATTTTTGAAGGTGAGATCTATAATGCTGAGTTTAATGAGCAAGTAGGTCTAAAGGCCTTTTATAATATTGTCATTGAAGAATTTGATCATAATATTGAATTAAAATATGTGGTTGAGCCTGAGATCGTTAAGTCTGAGCAGATAATAAAGTATCCATTTAGTGTGCTAAAGCGCAAAACAGCTGAAATTGTAACCAATTATAAAGAGCAAAGAGCTCAGCGTCCTCCTATGAATTTGAAGCTATTAGTCGAGCCAGCATTTTTAGCTAGTGGGGAAGAAGTTGACGAGAACGAATACGATTTACTTTGCACATTATCGGACTATAATCTAGTTGAAGATTTATATAAACATTCACCAATGTTGGACTATGAGATAACAATGGCTCTTGTTTCACTAAGAAAGAAGAATGCATTAAGAGTTATTAAAAAGAGGTCAGTATGAAAACACAAGAACACAATAAAACAGAGCTTAAAGAGCTGACAGTAAAAATAGAAGCGAAACTAATTCAGGACTTAGAAACTATGTCTTCAAATAGTGGGCTTTCAATGGAAGATTTAGTGGCAATTGCTATTAAGAGATTTCGCTCAAGTCATGCTGATTACATGGGGATTGATCTCGATTATCCTTAATCGCTGGCTGTCTAAAGTTTAAACACCATTCATTTTTTTAACATTATATCTTTTACTTAGAGTAATTCAGCACGTAATTACAGCTGCTTAGGTGGCTGTGGGGACAGATATTCTTTGGCATGCGCGTTGCATAATTATTGGCACAGGAGTAATTATGACAACGGTAAAGAGAGTCACATTTTCAGTATCTACATTTTCGTTCGTGGCCCTTATGGTATTGGGACTTTATAACTCACTACTAATTAAGAATGATTCTTTTATGGCCTACGATAGTGGGGTTAAGTTTGTTAAGAGATTAGATGAACTTAATGGAAAGGTAACTGTTGGAAGGTTAGCTGCATCGACTATGAAGTGGACTAAGTTAGCTCCTAAGAAAGTAGAGAAAGTACCAGCTAAAAAAGTGGTAGCAAAGGTTCAACCTACAGTTGAAGCAAAAGTTGAAGAAGTTGTTGAGCCAACAAATATTCCAGAGCCTGCAATTAAAGGTGATTTAGATCTAACTGTTTCAAATGTCTTTTTTAAGGGACCTTTAAAGCAAGGGAGCTTCAGTGGCTCAGCAAGAACTGTTGATGGTGTTATTGAAGAAATCTTTGTAAGTCTTCCAAATGGTGATGAGATTGCAATTAATACTAGAGATAGAATGGTTGGAAATGTATTTCAGTATGAAGATTCTGTAACTAGAGATATTAGAAGTGGAATGCTTTATGAAGTAAAACCAGGAACTTATATGGTTACACTAACAAATGATACCAAGTTCAAAGGTGCTCGTATTGAGTTTACTTCTGAGAGTGGAAATCAAGTGGCATACTCAGATGAATATTATGAAAGCACTCAAAGCTGGGGCATGAATAATCAAAATCAAAATGAAAATGTGCAAGAAAACTATCAAGATGAATATAGTAATAATCAACCAATTGATAACACTTATTACGAAGACCCAGCAGTTGAACAGGCTCGTACAAGTGGATTCAACTTTAACCCACAAGGTTAATTAGGCCAGGTCGACAATTAACCCTTAGGAGTTTATAGTCTGCCTATGAAAATAAACGAAGAAAATTGGCAAAAATTATTTAATATTATTTCTCAATATCTTAGTGAGAATGAAAATCCAGATATTCCAGTAATCCAATACCGCAAGGCAACTGAATTGCTGGAAATATTAAATTTAGAAATTCCGACTCAAAAGCAAGATGAAGAAGTGGTTTTTGAAACAGTTAAAAACTACTTAAAGTATTCTCAACGCACAGGACATCCACAGTTTAATAATCAATTGTTTGCAGGTTTTAATGTTCCTGCTTTTATTGGTGAAATGATAAGTCACCTCTCAAATACATCAATGGCAACATATGAAATTTCTCCTGTTGCAACTCTGATGGAGCGAGAGCTCGTAATAAAAATGAATAAGCTTACAGGTTTTAATACGGATGAAGGTATTATGTGTACCGGAGGTAGTAATGCAAATATGTTAGCTATTCATTGTGCGCGTTCAAAAGATGATCCGTCTGTATATTATGAGGGTAATAAAAAAGACTACGTTATTTTTGTTTCTGAAAGTGCTCATTACTCTTTTGAAAAAGCCGTTAACTTAATGGGTATGGGGCTAAACTGTATTGTGCAAATTAAAAATGATGATGATGGAAAAATACTTCCAAACGACCTTGAAGAGAAAATTATAAAAGCAAAAGAAGCTGGTAAAACACCTCTTATGATTGCCTCTACCTTTGGTACTACCGTTATGGGAGCTTTTGATCCTGTAATTGAAATTGATAAGATCGCAAAAAAATATGATATCTGGCACCATATTGATGGTGCATGGGGAGGAAGTGCCCTACTAAGTGATCGCTTTGATCATCTTACAAAGGGTGTGGAAAATGCAGACTCTTATACTTGGGATGCACATAAGTTGATGGGAACTGGTGTAATTACATCATTCTTTTTATCTAAACATAAAGGAATTTTAAAACAAGCAAACTCTACTAAGGGTGGTGAAAAATACATTTTTCATAAGTATGAAAATACGGACTTTGATACAGGGACAAACTCTCTACAATGTGGAAGAAAAGTTGATTCTTTAAAGTTATGGCTTAATTGGCAATACTTAGGTGACCAAGGTTATAAAGAGTATGTTGATAAGTTAAAAGATAATGCTGATTACTTTGTGGAAAAGATAAAGAATTATCCAGATAGGTTTAAGCTTATCCATAACCCAGAGTTTTTAAATGTGTGTTTTCAAATTATTCCTAAAGACTCTAATCAAGACATAAATCAATTTAACTATGATAAGCGTTTTGAATTAGTAAGAGAGGGAATGTTTCAAACAAACTTTTCTAAGACACCAGATGCAATATTTTTTAGACATATTTTTGCAAATAATATGACAGAGAAAAAACATATTGATCAATTAGTTGAAAGGTTACTTAACATTCAGTGATGTTAACAGCAAGGCCACCGCGACTTGTTTCTTTATAATGTTTCTTCATGTCTTTACCAGTTTGTTTCATGGTTTTAATTACTTTATCTAAAGAAACTTTATTATTTCCATCACCTCTAAGTGCAATTCTTGCGGCGTTGATGGCCTTGATTGCTCCCATAGCATTTCTTTCAATACAAGGAATTTGAACTAGGCCACCAATTGGATCACAAGTTAATCCAAGGTTATGCTCCATACCTATCTCAGCGGCATTTTCAACTTGTTTAACGGTGCCTCCTAAGACATGGGCAAGTGCACCCGCTGCCATTGAGCAAGCTACACCAACTTCACCTTGGCACCCAACTTCTGCACCACTAATACTTGCATTGGTTTTATATAAAATAGCTATTGCCCCTGCTACCATTAGAAAATCAATAATACCTTTTTCATTAGAGCCGGGACAAAATTTAATATAATACTGTAATACAGCGGGGATAATTCCTGCAGCACCATTTGTCGGAGCAGTAACAACTATACCGCCACCAGCGTTTTCTTCATTAACGGCAAGTGCATAAAGATTAACCCAATCAAGAATAGTTAATGTATCTAAGAAGTTCTTTTCAGGATTATGTAATAATTTTTTATAAACACCTGGAGCTCTTCTTTCAACTTTAAGACCACCTGGAAGAATGCCTTCATTTTTTAAACCTCGTTCAATACACTTTTCCATATATTGCCAAATTTCTAAGGTCTTCTTTTTAACAATTTTTTCACTATGCCATGATTTTTCATTTTCAATCATAAGTTCAGCAATACTTAGTTTATGTTTTTTACACTGTGCTAATAGTTCATCACCAGAACTAAATGGGTATTTTAACTTTACTGTATCTTCTGGAAACTCATTTGTTTTCGCTTCATCTTCTGTTAGGACAAAGCCTCCACCAATTGAATAGTAAACACATCGAAAGAGCTCATTTCCGTCTTTATCAAAAGCGGCAAAGGCCATTCCATTGGGATGAAAGGGGAGGTTTACTCGCCGATGAAATTTAATATCTTTGCGAATATCAAACTTTACTAAGTGTTTATTGCGTCCAATTTTAATGTCTAATTGCTTTTTATTTTTTACTTCATCTAAATAAGTTGAAATTAAATCTGAATCAATCGTTTCAGGTTTATAACCTAAAAGCCCCAGAATAATAGCCTTATCAGACCCATGTCCTTTACCAGTTAATGCAAGAGAACCATAAAAGTCACACTTTATTGTTTTAATACTTTTAAATTTACGTTTCTTTATGAGCTCACTTAGAAAAGTATGAGCCGCCTTCATTGGACCAACTGTATGTGAGCTTGAAGGACCGATGCCAACTGAGAAGACATCGAAAATTGAAAGAGACATTAGATATGCACTCCAAATAATAAACAAACCACCCAACCAAAAAAAGCAGTGAAAAGTGGTATTGTTAAATTATCATCAACTTTTAAAGGAAGCATTTCAAAGATACTTACTCCAAGGGAGAGTACAATCGAAACAACTAAAACAGTTATCGAAAAGCCCCCAATAGTTGCACTTAAAATAAAGAGTGAAATAAGAAAACTACTAATTAAAAAAGCAGCACTTCCTTCTAAGCTCTTATGTGGCACAACTCTTCTTTTTCCGTACTTAATTCCAATAATGGCAGAAAGTGGATCGCTGATAGCAAGGGTATAAATAGCAATCAATGCCAATGGCTTTGGAAAAGTTATAATTGTTAAAAGAACTGCAAAAGCATAAGGAACCATTGCAGATTCTTTAAGCTGTTCCTCAGCTCGCATTATAAATTTCATTACTGGTAATAATTTTTGTGACATCTCAGGATAGTTAATACGAATCTGTTCCATTACATAAAGTAGACATGCAAATGTACCTAATGTGTGAATCGCTTGTTGGTGAGTAAAAGATAACCAATACAATGTAGCAATGGTTACACCATTGGCCATATGAAATAGTCTTCTTGCAAATTGTAGGTTCTTCCTTGTTGGAAGTTCTTCACCTGCTTCACCATTATCTTTATCAATTTCACTTTCAGGATTTAATTCATCCCAACTAAAATCTATTTTTGCCATGCCTAACTTATCGTCTAACTTATCTAATATTTTAATTACTTTATTTGCTTGAGCCTTACTGTCTAGCTCTAAGTATAATAATGAAATTACCGATATATAAATACTATAGGTTTAGTTTATGAGCAATAACGTTATTAAATTAATTAAAAAGACCCAGATCTTTCAAGATCTGTTAGACAAGGAAGTTGATAAAATCCTTGAGGGTTGTAGCGTTATTCAAGTTGAAAAAGATCAAAAAGTATTGAGTAAAGGTGATGTACAAAGAGAACTTATGGTTACCCTTGAAGGTAATGTTTATCTAACTAGAAAAGATGGTACGAATATCACACTAGGCCCTGGTTCATTTTTTGGTGAACTGATTTTACTTTCTGATGATATCGTAGCTACTGATATTTATGCACAATCAGATTGTGTATTTGTTCTAGTAATACCTTTTGATCATATTCATTCTTTATATTCAAAAGATCTAAGAATTTATGGAGTCATAATGGCGAATCTTGCAAAGATGTTAGCTGGTCGGCTAAAAAGAGCAGCTTAAAGAGACAATAGCTTTTGTTCTAGCTCTTCTTTTGTATACATTTTAATCTCTCCAATTTTAATTGTTATTTTTGAAAAGAAAAATGGTAGGCGAGCTTTGTTCCAAGCTTTTTGAAATGTATAAGAGCTATGTGGAATGGCCCTGACAGGACAGATAGGTGTATCAGTTTTATTACTTACGGCAATGGCACCATCTTTAACTTTATATATTGGGCCACGAGGTCCATCAACAGCAAAACTAAAACTATGCCCATCACGTACTTTTTTAATAGCTGCGATTAGACCCGCAACTGCACCTCTAGAAGAAGAACCTCTAGCAGTCACATAACCAAGTTTTTGTGCCATATCAGTCATTAAACTTCCATCTTTAGAGAGACTTACTAAGACACCTAAGTTTGTATTTTGAAAGTAGGGAATAAGACACAATTCATCTTGATGAAAAAATGAAACGATATACTTTTTATTATTGCGATTATTATAAGCATCCCAGAAATAGTCCTTATCACTTTCTTTTTCAAATTCAATTTTATAACGACAAGTTAATCGAATTAATTTCATGAGTGAATAAGCGATGAAGACAAGAAGGTTTTTTTTCATGGGTAAAAAAAGTAAGGGAGACTTTCGCCTCCCTTTATTAATTAGCCTTTAAGCTTTTTAAATTCTTCAGTAAGAATTGGTACGATCTTAAATAGGTCACCAACGATACCATAATCTGCTTTTGTAAAGATTGGTGCATCTGGATCTGTGTTGACTGCAACGATTACTTTTGAAGTTCTCATTCCAGCTAAGTGTTGAATGGCTCCAGAGATACCACAAGCAATATAAAGTGAAGGAGAAACTGTTTTACCTGTTTGTCCAACTTGCATATCTGGGCTTGCGTAACCTGAATCAACTGCGGCTCTTGAAGCACCAACAGTCGCTCCAATTTGCTCCGCACACTCATGAAGAATTGAGAAGTTCTCAGAATTCTTCATTGCACGTCCACCAGAAATAATAATATTTGCTTCAGTTAAGTCTACTTTAGAAGAGGCACTAGCAATAATCTCTTTAATTGCTGCTCTAATATTACCAGCATCAGCGCTTGCATCAGCTGCTTCTGCAGATCCACCAGCTGGTGACTCAGGCATACCAAGAGCGTTTGGTCTGATAGTAATAAAGTGTGGCTTTGGTCCATTGATTTCAACTTTTGCTAAACACTTACCAGCGAATAGAGGACGAGTACCTGCGAAAGTTCCACCATCCATTACAAAGTTAACTACATCACTAGCAAGACCAGCATCAAACTTAGTTGCTAATCTTGGTAACATATCTTTACCAAGTGCAGTTGCTCCAGCGAATACATAATCAAATCCACCATCTTTGATAAAGTTGTGAAGTGCATTTGAATATCCTTCAGGAGAATACTTATCAAGGTTATCACCTTTAATCTTGTGAACTTTCTTAGCACCATACTCACCAAGAACAGCTACTTGATCATCACCAAGGTCACCGATTGTTGCAACTTCAACTTCTTCGCTTGTAAGTTTTCCAAGAATCTCAAGTGTTACACTTTTAACTTTTCCATTATTTGTTTCAGTAAATACTAATACTTTTGACATATTTTACTCCTTATAAAACCTTAGCTTCATCTCTTAGAAGCTTCACAACTTCTGCTACAACTTCAGCTTGTTTAGCTTCGTCCATAGCATCAAACTTTTTACCAGCTGGTTTTTCTGGTGGAAGTTTGAACTCAGAATACTTAATTCTTCTATCGTCATCACTTACACCAACATCAGCAAGGCTTAATTGTTGCATTGGTTTTCTTTTTGCTTTCATAATCCCTGGAAGAGATGCATATCTAGGAGTATTAATTCCCTTATTTGTTGCTAGCATACATGGAGTTGGAACTTCATAAACTTCAAGTGCTCCACCTTCAATCTCTCTTTTAACAGTAATCTTATCACCTGATTTTTCATAACCAACGATAACTGCAACTGAAGGAATATCCATCATTTCTGCTAGAACTTGTGGAACTTGTAAACAATCATCATCAATACCTTGTTTACCAGCAAAAACAATGTCTGGATTTTTACCAGATTTTTCAATAGCACCTTTAAGGGCCTTCGCAATTGAGTAAGAGTCAAGATTATCAGCTGCCTCTACTAAAATTGCATCATCAGCACCCATTGCAAGAGCAGTTCTTAAAGCTTCAGTGTCTTTAACACCGCCAACTCTAACAACAGTAACTGTTGCGCCAGGGTTGTCTGCTTTTACAAGAAGAGCTTGCTCAACTGCAAATTCATCATATGGATTCATGATCCACTTAATAGCATTTGTTTCAATAAATGTTCCGTCACCATTTGGTTGTACTTTTGTTTCAGTATCTGGAACTTGTTTTACACATACAAAAATATTCATAACATCTCCTTAAACTGTGAGCTTTTTATATTTTTATTATTTACCTAATACTTCTCTGGCAATTACTAGTCTTTGTATTTGACTAGTACCTTCGTAAATTTGAATAAGCTTTGCGTCACGCATAAGCTTTTCAACGGGATACTCTTTACTGTAACCATATCCGCCATATATTTGTACAGCATCGGTTGTAATTTGCATACACGAATCGGCTGCAAAAGCCTTAGCATAACTTGCAATTTCAGTGTTACGCTCGCCGTTATCTACCATCCAAGCAGCCTTGTATACCAGAAGTCTAGCGGCTTCAACTTTTGTTGCCATATCTGCAATCATAAATTGTATCGCTTGATGTTTTGCAATTGGTACACCGAATTGGTTTCTTTGTTTCGAATAATCAATTGCACAATCAAGTGCACGATGTGCACCACCAACAGCACTCACTGCAACTAGTGGACGAGAATGATCAAGTGTCGCCATGGCAATTTTCCAACCATCACCTGGATTACCAAGCATATTTTCTTTAGGAACTCTTACGTTATCAAAAGTAATAGAACGAGTGTCGCTTGAGCGATGGCCCATTTTATCTTCTTTCTTTCCGATTTGAATTCCTTCAGTTCCCTTAGGAACAACAACACATGAAATACCTTTGTGTTTTAATTCCGGATCAATGGTTCCGTATACAACATATTGATCAGCGTAACCACCGTTGGTAATCCACATTTTCTGTCCATTGATTACCCAGTGATCACCATCTTCTTTAATCGTCGTTTTAATTCCGCCGGCATCACTTCCATTTCCTGGTTCAGTTAGACAAAAAGAAGCTATTTTAAATTCTTCAGTAAATGGAGTTAGAAATTTCTTTTTTTGTTCATCACTTCCCGCAATTGCAATTGGTAGAAGTGCAAGGTCATTGGCCATAAAAGATGTATTCATTCCCATACATCCATAAGCAAGACACTCGCCAATTACCATCGCATCAAGTGCAGAAAAACCAGCACCACCGTACTCCGCTGGTATACAAGTATTCACTAAGCCAAGTTCCCATGCTTTTTTAAATTCATCCATTGGGAAAGTTCCATTTTCATCATACTCTTGTGCTTTAGGTATCAATTCGTTCTTAGCAAACTTCATTGCCATTTCACGCATCTCGAGTTGTTCAGAGCTTAGTTTAAAGTCCATATTATATTCCTTCGTATAATTGCTAAATTGGTTTAGCACTAATTTCAAAATCAGTAGGAATTTTAAACGATTTTTTAAGAGTTTGAAAGAATGGAAGTTCTTTTAGTGGCTCTATAACGAAGCTGCGCTGATTCCAATAGGGGTGTGGAACAGTTAGGATTTTTGTCTCAACTTTTTCTAGTCCCCAAAAAATAATATCGATATCAATTATTCTTGGTCCCCACTTCTCTTTTCTAACTCGACCTAAATCGTCTTCAATCTGTAATATTTTAAGCATGATGCTTTGTGGATCGTTATGAGGGAGATCAAATTCTAACATTTGATTATAGAAACTAGGTTGGTCAGTTTTTCCAACAGCATCAGAAGTATATATTTTGCTCTTGGCTATGAATGAAAACTCACTTTTTAATTTGTCTTCAGCTTTTTTTAAATTTGATTCTTTATCTCCGAGATTGGAACCTGTTGCGATTATAAGACTCATTTATTCGGACTTTTGTTGAGATTCTTTTTTATCTTCTTCTTTTTTTTCTTTTTTCTTCTTTTCTTCATCAAGTGCCTTAGCACTATTATACTTATAGCGATCAACAACTTCTGGTAAGTTTGTTCCGCTAGGTGCTTTTGGATATTTCTTTAAACCACAACTTGTTAAAACCAATGCAAGGAAAAGAAAAAAGGAGAGGCTTAATTTAGAATTCAATGGCAAAACCTACTGCTAAAATATCATTACCAATATCACCTCTTAAAAACCAACCCGGTACCAATCTTTTTAGTAAAGTTGCTCCGCCAATAAATTGTCTTTTTGAAAGATCATTTATAATTTGTTCTTCCTCTGCGGCAGTAGTCGGATCTTCACCAGCATTAGGTGAACTCACTTGATAAATTTGGTAACCAAGATAAGGCATAATGTATGAATAGAAAGGTGCCTTTAATGTATATTTCACTCTAAAAGTGAAATTCGAAATTAATGTACTTGTTCCTTGAACTGGAAATCCTTCAAAGAGGGCCCTTCCATACAAACCTTCAAACCAAAAATTATCTGAAAATTGATATGCCCAAGTAAAATTAAATTGATTTTCAGCTAATGTGTCGCCAGTTATTGAATTTTCAAAACGGTATTGAGCGTAACCAGCAGAGACAATATTATCAGGCTTTATTAATCTATTATCTCTATTAAAAGAATCGAAGTCTTCATCAATTTCTGCTTTGTATAAGTCTTCTTCACTCTCAATACTTTCTTCTTCTGGAGTTGTTTCTACAGTTTTCTTTTTAACAAAAAGCCTAGAGTCATCACCTTTTAGAATTTGAACATCTAACCCTTTTTTTAGAATCGCCCAGTTTTTTAAAGAATAAATTTTTAAAATTTTAATCCCTGCACTACCATCATATGTTTTACCCACAAGTGCTCTTGCAACGGCCTCTCTTTCGTTGAGTACTATCGTTATAAAGTCTCCCTTATAAAGCATTTGATTAGTATTAGTGATAATAAATATCTTTTGAGATCTAGAAATAATTCTTATTGTTTCTGTAAATAATTCAGCAGAATCTCCTAGTGCCAGGGGAGCCGAAATATCATTTACTAGGTTTTGACTATAAGATTTGTTTGGAAGCCATGCGAAGGCCAACACAAGACACAAACTAGTAAGATTTAATATTTTCAAAAACTTATTAAGATTCATTACTAATATAGTATTAATTAGGCTGCGGCTCGTAAACTCAAAACCCTAAAAAATTTTATGAATGATTGACTCTTAAGCTCATGTTTTGATACCAATTATAAACACACAATATGTAGGGGGACATTCATGAAAAATCACGCTTATAAGCAGTTATCTAGTGGTGACAATAGACACTTCGTAGTTGTAGCTGGAAATATCGGTAGTGGTAAAACAACTCTCACTAAAAAACTTTCAGAAAAATTAGGTTGGAAGCCTCACTTTGAGTCTGTTCAAGACAACCCATACCTGGCTGACTTTTATAAAGATATGCAAAGATGGAGTTTTCCATTACAGGTGTATTTTTTAAATCATAGATTTAATACTCATAAATTTATTGAGTCTAGTAACTCTAGTTCTATTCAGGATAGATCTATTTATGAGGATGCTAATATTTTTGCAAAGTCGCTTTTTGAACAAGGTGACTTAGATGCAAGAGATTATGAAAACTACTGTTCATTATATGAATCAATGATTCAATACTTAAGCCCACCAACACTGATGGTTTTTCTAAAAAGATCAGTTCCTAAATTACAGGAAAGAATTAAGATGCGTGGTCGTGATTATGAACAAGCGATTCCTGTTGATTACCTGACAAAATTAAACCAATACTATGATCAGTGGTATGACAATTATGATTTAGGAAAGTCACTAATTGTTGATACGGACGATCTAGACTTCCTTGAGAACGAAGAGCACTTTGATAAATTAGTTGAGAGAATTTATTCATCAATTGATCAACAAGAAATGTTTTTCCATTATTAAATAATATTCATAAAATTTTTCTCCCTACCGATAAGTTATTTAAATCTGATATACTAAGCGTAGGGAGTATTTTTATGAAGTCTTTATTATTATGTTTTACTTTAGTTTTCTTTGTGGCCTGTTCAGGTTCTAGTAACTCTTCAGATAGTGACTCTGGAATTGAATTAGCGGATGCTGTTGAATTCAACGAGGCAGATGGGGGAGATGTTATGGGTGAGCCATTAGCTGCAGATTCTGGAATGACTGCTGACAATAGTATGTCTCAACTAGAAATGTCTGAACCAATGGTTGAATTAGGTACTGAGCAAAGAACATATACAGTTAAGAAGAATGAAACTCTTATGATGATTGCCTTTCAAGTTTATGGTGATTATAGAAGATGGAAGTCAATTGCTGATCTAAACCAAGATGTTTTAAATGGTAGCCAGACAATTAAAGAAGGTATGCAGTTAAGATATATGGCACCACAACAAGAATTTATCTTTTCACCGTCAGGTAATCCATACCTAATTCAAAATGGTGATACATTAGGTAAAATCTCGACAACAACATACGGGACTAAAAAACACTGGAAAGACATTTGGAATAATAATAAGCCACTTATTAGAGATCCAAATAAAATCTACGCTGGTTTTACAATCTTCACTCCAAATCTTGAGGGAAGAGATGTAGCCTTTGATGACCTTTAAAAAATAACTTATACTATTAGTAATATCATAAGCAGGTCCTACGACCTGCTTTTTTTATTATGAAAAAGATACTATTAATAATTTCTCTATTCATACTAAGTTCTTGTTCTCTGATTTCTGGTCAGGAAGATAAAAAGGATTTAGAACTACCAAAATCATACAGCGAGATGAAACTTGATGATTATGTAGATCACCTAGCTAGCTTTAAGAGAAGTTACTTAAGCTCGCAAGAAGTTGAACAAGTTTTTATTTCTTATAACGATAAAAAATACTTGGAAAGTCTAGTGGACAATTTATATAAGAAGAATGAACTCTTCTTTGCTGATCGCTCAAATGTAAAATTTTATATAATTAAAGATAGCCGTCCTTTCCATTTCTCATTACCTGATAAATCTATTTTCATTTCTTCAGGACTTTTAAAAAAATATATAAAAAGTGAAAAGCTTCTCTATTGCTTATTAACTTATGAACTCATTAGAAGCGAAAAAAATATTTATAAGAAAATACAAATAGTCCCAACGGGATCGATAGATACGAATAGAATGATTTCTTTGCTTAGACTCGATACAAAAACAAAAGTAGAAGTGCATAAGTGGTCTTTTTATATTTTAAAAAGAATTGGAATCGATATTGATAATTATCTTTCTTGGCTTCAATTACAAAATAGAAATTCGATTGATTTCTCAACACAAATCGGTGATCTTGGATCAATATCAAGAGAAGAGGCACTCTTTAAATCATTCTTAATTAAAAATACTTCTCGTAAGAGAACGACAATGAAATATGAAAGGTCTTCAAGACAGTTCTATAATTTTATAAATGGGATAAAAAGCTAATGAAACCAGAAGTATCTGAACAAATACTAATTGAAGAACTTTTTAAAAAGTCAGTTGAAAATAAAAAAGTTGAATGTGGTAATCTAACTTCGATTGAGCGCCTAACAGGTGATGCTTCCACAAGAAAATACTATCGAGTCTTTTGTAGTGAACAGTCTTATGTTGTTTGTTTAGATAATCCTACTGAAGTAAATAAGAACCCTTTTGTTCAGATTCAAGGCTTCTTGTATGAGAAAGGAATTCGTGTCCCTAATATTTATGATCGAAATGTTGAAAAAGGCTATCTATTAGAAGAAGACTTAGGGGATGAGACCCTTTTAAAAGTATTAGGCATAATTAAAGATCCGGCTCAGGAATTACAAGTCTATAAAACAATTATTGATCAACTTGTAAAAATGCATTCACTAACAAAAGATGAATTATCTGGAACACTTATTGAAACTCAAGCATTTGATTATGATAAGTATGCATTTGAAATTGATTTTTCTTTAAAGTATTTTCTAAGAAAATTCTTAAATGTAGATGATGAGTCTATATACCTTGAGCTTAAAAGAAGCTTTGATGATATTTGTAAAGAGCTAAGCTCGTATCCTATGGTTTGCACTCATAGAGACTTTCACTCACGAAATGTAATGGTGAAGAATGGTGAGAATATTATTATTGATTTTCAAGATGCAAGAATGGGAATTCCACAATATGACCTGGTATCCCTTTTAGAAGATTGTTACTACGAACTTTTAAATGAAAACAAAAAAGAATTAATTGATTATTATTTTAATCAAATGGATATGACTGGACTAGGACAAGGATCTAAGGATCACTTTAAAGAAGTCTATGACTTGATGACTTTGCAAAGAGTTTTTAAGGCAATTGGAAGTTTCTCATATATTTTTGAGCATAGAAAAGACTATCGTTATGTTAAGTATATTGGTTTTGCTATGGAAAAAATTAGAACTGTTATGTTGAAATACGATAGATTTACACCATTAAGAAGAAGTTTATTCGATATATATTATGAAAGTTGATAACGTACTCATCCTTGCCGCTGGAGCTGGTACACGTATGGGCGAGATCGGAAAGAAATTACCCAAAGTACTCTGGCCAGTATTCGAAAAATCAATTTTAGAATTAGAGGTTCTCTACGCCGAAGAATTAGGTGCTCAAAATATTTATATAAATACATACAATTATAAAGAGAAACTAATATCCTTTTATAAAGACTCTGAAATTTTACAAAGAGCAACTCTTATAGAAGAAAATGAAAAATTGGATATAGGTGGAGCCGTTCATAATCTTGCTAAAAAACTAGATTATAAAGGTGATCTTCTGATATTAAATAGTGACCAGTTTATATTCCTTAGTGAAAGTACTTGGGAGACCGCACTCAAAAATTACAAAAATAATGACCACCTACTTTTTAGTTATAATGTTAATAGTAATGATCTTTATAATGCACTAAGTGTTGATGAGAATAATATACTTCAAAAGGTTACTCCTAATAATGAGTTTGATCGTAATGTTATGATGCAAACTTATACTGGTATGTCTTTGATAAACTTGAATAAATTAAAGCCTAGTGAAGGTGAGAGCAACTTTTTTAAAACCGTTGCAAATTATACGAATTCTCAAGTTTATATTTGTAATATTGAAGAGTCTGTCTATTGGGACTTTGGAACTATTAAGCGTTATAAAGATTCTTGTTATAATATAATTAAAAATATTGATTCCGATGATCCTTTTATTGTATTTATAAAAAAAGTAGGAGCAATTAAAACTGATAAGGTTAAACAAGAGTATTTGGCCTATAACTCAATTAAAAAACATTGTATTAACTTGGGAAATAATAATAACTCAGCAAAAAATAAAATAATTATAAAAGAAAGTAGTAAGGAATTATTAGACTCAGAAAATGTACAATTGGTTTATGAGGATATTATTTTGAATTCTTAATGAGCTTTATGCTCTCACTTGGACAAATCTCCACGCATACACCGCATAAAGTACATGACCAATCATCTATAGCATAGTCAACGCCATTGGTTAAAACTGCTTTCTCCGGACAAATCTGAAAACAAGAGTCACAAGAAATGCATGTATTGTTAATTTCTAGTTTTTCTAACATAATTACCTATAGGATAATTATACTATGAAATTAAAAATTTACTACAAGAGTGCAACAATTTGGAATGTAATACTTTTTATGTTCCTCTCGTTTATATTTGTATATTTGAGTAATGCTGTTTATTTATCAGAATCAATTTTTAATAAAAGCTTTCTCATATCTTTTGTTAATTCAAATAAGTACTTAATTGTTCTATTTGGTTTAACAGCACTTTTAACTTATAGGCTAAGTAAGAAATCGAAATTCTTTTATATTATTAGTTCGTTGGTAACTATTGGCTTAATTTCTAATCAGCTAGTGCTTGATTTTTCTAAGCTTATTACACTTATTCTATTTCTCTATATAATTACTGCTTATTATCTTTTTATCTTTTTAAAGATTGAGCTAGAAGAGTCCTATTATAATTCACTATATAGCAATGAAGACCTTTTTGAACCGATGCTTAAACAGTTTACCTGCAAGTTAATTAGCAATGAAAATAGTTTTAGTGGTTATTTAACTAATTGGAGCGAGACAGGATTCTTTGTTTATTTAGATGAAAAGCTTGAAAAAAAATTACCAAAGAAGATAGAAGTTCATCTTTCATACGAAGGTGTAGAATTCAAGTGTATTACTCAAGTAGTCGCGAAGACAGTTGATTCTCACGGAATTGGATTGAAAGTTATCCAGACACCGGAAGATACTGAGGTTGATGCAAGTTGGTTTGGTTTTTATGATATTATTGATAAAATGGGTTACCAAGTGGAGTATTTAAAATGATTAAGTTTATCCTTATGTTCGTATTCGTTGCCTGTAGCTATAGTCCTAAGAGTCCAGAAGGTCTTATAAAGATGTACGTTAGTGATACAAGTACTAAAAAAGTAGATAGAGAATACTATGAAAAGTACACAACTGGTGAAATCCTAGATGCAACTAATGAAATGACTGACGATGAATTAGAAACAAGCTCTAAGATGGGTAATGTTAAAAAGGCCCAGACTAAGATTGTGATGAAAAAATGTGAAAACGATGACAAGTGTGTTGTTACCTATATAGTTGAGTATACTTATCAATCAGCGGCCGAAAAAAAGGCAACGTTTAAAAATGAAGTTAAAAAAATTGCTGAAGTTGAAAAAGTAGACGGTTCTTGGAAAATTGCAAGTGTAACAAATTTAAAGACTTACATCGAAGCAAATGAGCCAATAGATGCTATGAAGGATCCTGCGAATTAACTTAAAATTTTAAAAGCTTTGTCCGATAAGACTCATATGGAAAATGAGTTCGATTACATTACTCAAATGGTGGATGATACGTTCGAAAATCTCGAAAACAATGAGAACGTTCTTGAGTTCCCGTTAGAAAAGTCTTTTGATAATAAACAAAGTGAGCAATTATCCTTTGATTTCAATAGTTTAAAGGGTGTGATTGATCATGCTCGTGGATGTATATGTCTTGATTTATCAGGCCAACATGTTGAAATTCCAACAAATTGGGGACCTTTTAAATTATATAACTTTCAAGATAATGAAGTGAGTCTACAAATCGAAAAACATGAGGATGTAGACCTATTTCTTGATGTTTTAGGCTCAATCCTTAATACAGAAATTGAAAGTATCCAACTTTATGTTAATAAGGGTGAAGTTCTCTTAAAACTCAATGAAGCCTCTGTACATGATTTAGCCGCTTAATCCTATTGGCTAAGTATCTCTAATAATGTAAGTAACAAGCATGGAAGAAAAAACAGTATTTAAAAAATACGGTCACAAAAACTTAAAAGGTAAACCTCGCTACCTAAAATCTAAAATACCTAAGGGTGATAATTACGTTAATGTTAAAAAATCATTACGTGAGAGAAATCTATATACTGTATGTGAAGAAGCAAAGTGCCCAAATCTTGGAGAGTGTTGGGAAGCTAAAACAGCTACCATGATGGTTCTTGGAGATACATGCACTCGTGCTTGTAAATTTTGTCATGTTAAAACTGGAAACCCCAAAGGGGTACTTGATCCAATGGAGCCTCAAAAAGCTTCTGAGATGGTAGAGATGATGGGGCTACGCTATATCGTAATTACAAGTGTAGATCGTGATGATCTTCCAGATCTTGGTGCAGGTCAGTTTGCAAGAATTGTTGAAAGAGTAAATACAGATCATCCAGATACAAAAGTAGAAGTTTTGATCCCAGACTTTAACGCTGTTCCTGAGCATATGGATACATTGGCGAAAAGTAATCCTTTTGTTATTGCCCAGAATATTGAAACAGTAAAAAGATTAACTCATCAAGTGCGCGATAGAAGAGCAGGTTATGAACAAACTCTTGATGCTCTCAAGTATTATAAGGAAAACTTTCCACATATTCATACTAAGAGTTCTATTATGGTTGGTCTTGGTGAAACTAAAGAAGAGTTAGTTCAGACAATGACTGATTTATATAATGCAGGAGTTTCTATTGTGACATTTGGTCAATACCTTAGACCAACAATGGCACACCTTGAAGTTCAAAAATATTATGAGCTTGATGAATTTGAGCATCTTAAAAAGATCGCCTATGACATTGGGTTTGAATTTGTAGCAAGTGGACCAATGGTAAGGTCTTCATATAAAGCTGCGGACTTCTTAGAGTATCTTGATTCAAAAAATGGTACTTCTACAGAGTGGAAAAAGTAATGAACTTTCCTTTTGATTTTCCAAAAGATGCAGAGCTAATTCATAAAGATAATTTTACAATTATAACTAAGTGGAACTGGGATTTTAAAGACTGTGAAGCTTTTCAAGAAAATTGTCGTGAGTTTGTGGAAAAGAACAGAAATTATAAGTTCTATATTTTTACTAATCACCCACATGTCTTTACTCACGGTCGTGGTAATGAGAGAGGACGTGATGACTTGGTTGATTTTCAAAAAGAAGATGCTGCTAAATTAGACTTTCCCCTTCATTATATTCACCGAGGTGGAGGCTTAACATTTCATTATCCAGGTCAGTGGATTGCTTATCCTATACTTGCAGTAAAAGAAGACTTCTCCCTAGATGATCATATGTGTTGGTTGTTAAAAGGGGTTAGAGAAGTTCTCACAGAATCATTTAATATTGATAATGTCATCACAGCAAAGAAGTTGATGGGTGTTTGGCGTGAGAAGAAAAAGTTAGCTAGTATTGGCGTTGGCTTAAAAAGATACGTTACCCTGCATGGACTCGCACTGAATCTCAATTATGATGAGAAGATGTTTGGTGCAATTCAAAAAATAAATCCTTGTGGGATGGAAGCATCAACATATATGAGTGTTGATAAAGTAATTCAAAAAGAAAATTTACTTGAAGAGTTTCACCAAGCATTCTTAAAAAAATACTTACTCTAAAACTGGTACATCTCTATTTATTGGCTGACTTAAACTAATAAATGACTCTGTTGATTGAATTGCATCAATGGCCTGTAACTTATTTGCCAAAAAGAAATGAAAGTCTTGAATATTCTTTGTATGCAACTTTAATAGAAGTGCATAGTTTCCAGTTGTGTAATGGGCCTCAACAATTTCTGGGAGTTTTTTTAATTTTTCAATAACTGCGTTTAGGTCACGACTGCTCTTAAGGTGAATACCTAAAATCACAGTAACGTCATATCCAAGCTTGGAAAGATTGATGACTGCCTTGGAGCCCTCAAGCACTCCCATTTTTTTAAGTTTATCTATTCTTTGATGGATTGTTCCACCACTAACGATGAGCTTTCTAGCGATTTCAAGGTAAGGAATACGAGCATCCTCAAGTAATTGGCTTAAAATCTGCCTATCTACAGTATCAATTTGATAATTTTCACTCACTTTTTACACCCTTTTTTGAGGTTTTGTTACTAGAACAAATGTTTAAATACCATATCGGTAAAAATAAAGGAATATTAATATTAATTATTGTTAAAAATGCCAAATAATCCGATAATTTGATAGTCGCAAGGAGGATGTATGTGCGGATTTGTTTATTTTCACCAAACTAAATTAGCTAAGGAACAATTTGATAGGGCCTTGGAATCAATTCACCACAGAGGACCAGATGATACTGAGTCAGGTGAAATGATGGGTAATCTATTTGGTTTTAAACGTCTTGCGATTATGGATCCTACACATAAGGGAGATCAGCCTTTTAAATCAAGTAGTGCAATGGTTATGTGTAATGGTGAAATATATAATTACCAAGCATTAAAATTAGAGTTTAGCTCTTACGCTTATACCTCAAAGTCAGACTGTGAAGTTTTATTACCTCTTTATGAAAAAGGTGGCATTGAATTAGTAACTTCAAGAATTGATGGTGAATACGCTTTTGTTATTCTTGATAAAAAATCAGGTGAGTTATTTGCGGCCCGTGATCCAATGGGAATTCGTCCTTTATTTTATGGAAAAACTAAAACTGGTGAGGTTGCTTTTGCTTCTGAGGCAAAAGCACTTAAAGAAACATGTACAGACATCGTTCCTTTTCCTCCTGGATGTTATTATACTCAAGGTGAAATCAAATCATTCAATGATCTTGCTCGTGACTATACCTATGTTGATCATACTATTGAAGAGGTCACTCAAAATATTCATGACCTTTTAGTAGAGGGTGTAAAAAAGAGATTACAATCAGATACTCCGATTGGATTTCTATTAAGCGGTGGACTTGATTCATCCCTAGTATGCTCAATTGCTCAGAAGCATTCTGACAAGCCAATTAGAACATTTGGAATTGGAATGAGTGAAGATGCAATTGATTTAAAATACGCAAAAGAAGTTGCAGACTATATTGGTAGTGATCATACAGAAGTCATTATTACTCGTGAAGATGTACTTGCAAGCCTAAGTGATGTTATTAAGCATCTTGAGTCTTGGGATATCACAACGACTAGGGCCAGTGTTGGAATGTATTTAATTTGTAAATATATTCGTGAGAAAACTGATATTAAAGTTCTCCTTACAGGAGAAGTTAGTGATGAGATCTTTGGTTATAAATATACTGACTTTGCACCGAGTGCTGATGAGTTTCAAAAGGAAGCACAAAAAAGAGTAAAGGAACTATATATCTATGATGTTCTTAGAGCTGATAGATGTATTAGTGCACATTCACTTGAGGCAAGAGTTCCGTTTTCTGATACTGAATTTGTTGAGTATGTAATGAGCATTGATCCTGCTTTAAAGATGAATAGTTATGGAAAAGGTAAGTACCTTTTAAGAAAAGCTTTTGAAAAGGGTGACTATCTTCCAGAGAGTATTCTTTATCGTGAAAAAGCAGCTTTTAGTGATGCTGTAGGACATAGTTTAGTTGATACAATTAAAGACTATGCAGAGAAACTATACACTGAAAGTGAGTTCAAAATGCTTACAAGAAAGTACTCATTTAAGACTCCTTTCACTAAAGAATCATTATTATATAGAGAAATTTTTGAACAATTTTATCCTAAAATGGCCAAATTAATTTGTGACTATTGGATGCCAAATAAAGAGTGGGAGAACTGTGATGTAACTGACCCCTCTGCCAGAGTACTTCCAAATTATGGTGCTTCTGGTGTTTAGTTATTGATAACTTTTCTCATTTATAATGGGCCATCTGGATAGATGGCCTTTTTTTATTTCTTTTTCTAACACTTAATTGAAACTCTTATTTCTTAATGGCAATGTATATTGAACTTTAAGGAGTGAGTATGAAGTTTCTGTGCATTGCAGTTATGGCTGTCTTATTATCATGTGGGTCTAATGGTGGCTCTGGTGGAGGCGGCGGTGGAAGTCGTGGGAGTCTGGTAAAGCCAGTTCTTACCAATGAGATTACTCAGGAGACAGTAAAGGCAAATATTCTTGGTGCATATGACAATCTATCTAATATTGAATTAGGAATGACATTTACAAAAGTATTTGACTGTCAGATGGCTGCTCCAGGACAGAGTGCAAGATCATATCGAGAATTAATTTATAAACTTATTGATTTTGAAGCAAACACGGGAAAGTTAAAATTTCTAGTTGAGGTTAAAACAAATAATGACCCTTATGAATGCCTAAGTGAACTCTATACTAGTGGAAAACATTATATTGTTAATACAACGATGCCCTCTGAGAATGATTTAGACTTTTATCTAGCTGGCTATAAATCATTTTATTCTGGAAGATTACAAAATAGAATTCCTGTTGTTGTTATGAAAACGTCAGAGACTCAGGATGGAGTAAAGTTTGATTCAGAGTTTGGTCTTTTATTAGATAGACCTATGCCTATGGCATTTTACAATGAACTGGATATGATTTTTGTTTCTGAAAATGTACAAGTCACAATTCAATCATACTCAGAGCAAAGAGGAAGTATCTTGGACATGGATACCAGTTTACTGCCTGAATTTAATGAAGACTTTTTTAAGGCCAATTAATTAAATAGGGGGTCATTATGGCCCCTTTTATGAAAAATTTTTATATCTATATTTCAATTTTCTTACTTTAACTTATTTTCTTATTTACTCACTTTTAAATAAACAAATTTATGATACATAAGCATGGAAGCGGAGTTTTTATGAAAAAAATATTCTTAGCAACTTATATGTTGTCCTCAGTTGCTTATGCAACATGCTATCAGAGTCCAGAAACTACTTGTTTAAAGGATAAGGACTTAGACTTGGTTATGACTTACACCACTGGCGGTTGTTCACCTCCTGGAGGTCCTGTGACTCACTTTTCTCAGATGCAAATAAGTTCTATAAGTGATCCCTCAAAGAAGTTGGTTATTCAAAAACCGATGGGGCCTCGAAATGTAATACTTAAGCAATCTCTATTAGGAATTATTCCTCTAAATCCTATTAATGATTTAGAAAGTATTTTAATTATTCAAAAAGATATTAATGGGCATAAGTTAACTTTAAAGTCAGATGCTTTTCCTAGTTTAGATACGCTGGTTAATACACCAATTAAATATAAGTGTGAAAAAGTAGATTTAAAGTGGGGGAGAAAAATGGTTCGCCCACCAGGGCCTCGACGAATTGAAATGTAGTTAAATTTAAAGCAATAAAAAAGCCCTCATAAAGAGGGCTTTTTTGTATATCTTGTATTTCTTTTTCTTAGATTGCTAAGTAATAATCCTTAAGCATTTTTGCATCTTCTTCAAGGTTTGGAGAGTTACAAATTACATAACCTCTACAATCTTTTTCTTTTAGTGCTTCTAACATTCCTTTCCAATTAAACTCAGAGTCTTTAAGGTTTAAGTGTTTTAAGTCACCTTTAGAGTTTGAGCTAATTCCTGAAATATGAATATGCATGTTCTTCAATGCATCTTTACCAATTTCACCCTCAAGCTTAGTAAGAACATCGCTGATTGCTTCTTTAGAGTTATACTCACCAGTTCTAGCGTAAAGGTGAGAGAAGTCCATACATGGCTTAACGCTCATTACATTCTTAGTTAAAGTGATTAATTCATCTAGTGAACCAAACTGTGATGTTTTTCCAGTTAGCTCTGGTCTTAACTCAATTTCAATATCTAATCTTGAAAGTCTTTCTTCAATTACGTTCATTGATTTTTCAACAAGATCAAATACATCGTAAGGAGAATCTTTCATATAGAAAGCAGCGTGAAAAGTCATAGATTCAGCACCACAAAGATCAGAAATTTTTGCAGTTTGAATAATTCTTTCAACTGAAGAATCAATTTTATCTTGTTCACGAGCGTTTAAGTTGATGTAGTAAGGACCGTGTGAAGTAAGTGGAATTCCAAGTTCGTATGATGCTTTTCTCAAAGCTGAAGATACTTCTTCTTTCATTCTTACACCGTGTGCGAATTCTAATTGCATACAGTCTAAGCCTAATTCGTGAATCTTTTGAACACCCTCAACTGGATTGTTCTTTTTCACTGTACAATTAGGTACTCCTGCAGTTCCAAATAATAGTCGATCAAATGACATGTGTGCTCCTTCCTAACTTATTACCCTTTAATTAATCCCTATTTAAAGCAAAGCTTAATTACCCAATTAGCTTTGGCCTTTAAACACGAAGAACACCCGGATCCCAAACCAAGTGAATCTTCTAGCTGACTAAGATCATTTGAACTTAGCTGATTTGCGTCAATGAAGGATTGAATATCTTTTAAAGAAAGAGAATTGCATTCACAGATTAATTCATCATGTGAATTGAATTTATTCGATTGATAGTCTCTTAAATCCCCTAAGGCTTCCCATTCTTCAGAGTCCATTCACATCCCTAACGCTATAATCATTCAGCTCAGGCTTTATAGCTCCAATCTGGAAAAAAGTCGAGTGCGTTGCGCAATACGTGTAATAAAGATAGGAAAAAATCTATTTATGAGTAAAATAGATATATTAGCAATTTCTATAAAAAGATAATAATCTAAATATATGAAAATACTTGTTTATTTCTACCATTTATTTATTTACTCCTCATTATTTTCTATAATGACGATGCTAATTTTTGAAGGTTTAGCCAGAAATATTATTTTAGGTACATGGATTGTGTTGTTCACTGCGTTGTATATCTTTCTCGATAAGATAATTCTCTATATTATAGGCGCGAGAGAAATTATAGATTCTGATTATCAAACTTTGTTTCAATATATTAAGTCTGCAAGTTATCAAAACTTTGAAACCAATCCTAAAGTATACGTTTATAGTGGTTTCAGTTTGAAGGCATTTGTTTTGAACTCAAGAGGTGATTGGTCAATTGTCTTAGATAGAAAATTAATGGAGAACCTTACAAGTGAGCAAATAAAATACCTAATCAATTACTTGGTTAAGTTTAATAAAACTTCTTTGCCATGGAGGCAGACTAAATCCATTGGCCTAAATTGTTTTTCAATCATGGTTATCTATTTCTTTTTAAGAAAAGTGCTCTTCTTAAATAATAACTCTTATGCATTTAAAGTGCTCTCATTTTTTAATCTGATACTTTTGAAACCTTTATTTGAACTCATTGGTTATGTGGGACGCTTTAAGTCCAAAACAAAAATTAAGTGTCACTATTCACTAGAGTCTATTATCAATATTAATAAAGAAGTAATAACACCTATAAGTTTTTCAAGTTACGCTTTCTCACATATTCAGAATCAAATTCAAACGAAAGAGATGTTGGTAAAGCTAATAGAAACCATGCCTGTGCTAGAGGTTAGTCAAATAGAAGAAGTCGTTTAATGAGTTTAAAGCAAAAGTTAAAAGACATTGAATATAATAATTTGTATCCATTGTTTTTTACAATTATCTTTATCCTTATCTTAATTCAATATTCATTTAACTCTCTCGATGCAATTTTTTATGACTTATGGGTAAGAACTGATTTTGTAGCAGGAAGTAAAGATAATATTGTCGTTGTCACAATGGATGAAGAGAGTGATCAGTTCTTAGGAGAAATTTATCCATATACATATGCAACCCATATTAGGTTTATGGATAAGCTTATTGATGATCACCCTACTATTATAAATTATTTTATTCCTTTTCTTGAACCAGAGACAAAGCTTGAAGCCGATTATTATAAAAAGTTTCATGATATCCTTTTAGGTTTTCAACAAAAGGATGGAGACTTTAGGTTTGGTACAGACAAGGATGCTTGGGGAGAACAGATTCCTCCAGAAGGTCTACAGGATCTAGGCTACTCGTTGGCACTTATAAATAGAGACGGTAATCGGTTTGCAAAAGATAATGTTTCAAGAAGAGTAATTCTTAATATCTCAGGTGAGGACTCATTACACCTATGGACTGCTAATAAATATAGGGAGTCCAAAGGTCTAGGTAGACGAGAAGCCAGTGAGTTTAGAGGGACATACTATGACCGGGAAGCAGATGCCACTTTTAGTATGTATCGCTATTCTGGTAATCCAAATCGATTCGAAAGTGTACAGACTATACCTTTTCACCGAGTTGTGGTTGGTAATTTTCCTCGAGGGTTCTTTCGAGGGAAAATTGTATTGATTGGCTCTCAGTATATTTCAAATCCTGGGGACTTTGTTTTTACACCATTTGGAAAAGATGAAAATAAAGCACCTAAAATGGCCGTTCACGCTATGGCGGTACAAGCATTAATTCAAGATTTAACTATCGTAAAGGTTCCCGACTGGGTAACAGATATCTTATCGATCCTTATCGCAATTATACTTTCATTTGTTATTTCAAGAGTACAGCCAACTAAGGGTCTTTTAATTACCATGCTTATTATGCTTGGAATGTTTACTCTAAGTTACTCACTCTTTATCGGCTTTGGCGTTTGGCTTAAATTAGCACACGTTATTCTAAGTATTTTTGTTGTCTACTATATTTGGGTTCCATTTAGAGCTATTGGTGAGTATCAAACTCGTTATGCCATTCAAGAAGAAGCCAAAATGTTAAAGAAAGTAGATATGTTAAAAGCAAACTTTATTTCATTAATGAGTCATGATTTAAAAACACCTGTAGCTAAGATTGCGGGAATTGCTGATATTTTACGTACTCAATACAGTAATGAGCCAAAGCAAGTTGAGCTGCTAGATAATATTATTCATTCAACGCGAGAACTTAATAACTTTATTACTTCTATTCTTGATCTAACAAAAGTCGAATCAAGAAATATTACGCTGCGACTAGAGAGTAAGGACATAAATAACCTTATTGAAAGTGCTGTGGATAAATTAAAGTTTGAAGCTAATGCGCAGCAAATGAAAATTGAAACAGAACTATCGCCTCTATATCCAATAAAAATGGATATGGTGCTTATTAATAGAGCAATTGCAAACATAATTGGAAATGCAATTAAGTATGCGGGGCAGGGCAGCGAAGTTAATGTAAAGTCATGGGACGATGAGACTTGGGTTTACGTAGAAATATCAGATAATGGAAAAGGTATAAAGCCAGAGGATCTTGAACATATTTTTGAGAAGTTCTATCGGGTAAAAAATGATGAGTCTCACAAAATTAAAGGTTCAGGGCTAGGACTTTATTTGGTAAAATATTTTATCGAACTACACCATGGTAAAATATCGGTGAGTTCAGAATTAGGGAAGGGAACGACTTTCATGATTCAATTAAAAAATGAATAGGAGCATTTATGCATAAGGTATTAGTTGTAGATGATGATAAAGTTTTACAGCAGTCTGTAAAACAAGCTTTAGAGTTTCATCATTTTAAAGTTGAGGTTGCTGACAACGGTAAAGAGGCGGTAAATGCTGTCTATCGCGATAAGTATGATCTTGTTGTGATGGATGTAAATATGCCAGAAATGGATGGTCTAGAAGCTCTCGTAGAAATTAAAAAACATGATCCATCAATAATTGTTCTTATCTTAACTGCATATTCAAATGTTAGTGATGCAGTTAAAGCGGTTAAAGAAGGAGCATTTAATTATTTAGAAAAACCGATTACGACAGATAACTTAGTTGCCTTAATTAAAAGAGCACTAAAAGCCAGATCGATGGTTGAAACTACAGCATTCTCTGCTCCGACTTTAAGTTTAGGTCAAGAGGGAGATGACAAGTTTGTTGGTGAATCAAATTCAATGCAAAAAGTTTTTGATATTATTTCAAAACTAGCTAAGGTTAATACACCCGTTCTTATCCGTGGTGAGTCTGGTACAGGTAAAGAATTAGTTGCAAAAGCAATCCATTTTAATGGTCCAAGAAAGGATAATAAATTTGTAGCAGTAAACTGTGGTGCCATTTCTGAAAACTTAATTGAGTCAGAATTATTTGGACATGAGAAAGGTGCTTTTACTGGTGCTGATGCAAGAAAGATTGGTAAATTTCAATACGCTGAGGGCGGAACTTTATTCTTAGATGAAATTGGTGATATTTCACCAACGATGCAAGTAAAGCTATTAAGAGTTTTACAAGAAAAGAAATTTACACCCGTTGGTTCTAATAGAGAGATTTCAGTTGATGTAAGAATCATTGCGGCCTCTCATAAACCTTTTGAAGAAATGATCAAAGATGGATCTTTTAGAGAAGATTTATTTTATCGTTTAAATGTACTACCTGTTTATCTTCCACCTTTAAGAGATAGAAAATCAGATATTCCACATTTAGTTAATTATTATATCGATTACTTTAATAATATTCACAATCTTGAAGTAAAAGGGATTGTTCCTGAAGCTTTAAAGCATATGCAAGAGTATAAGTGGCCAGGTAATATTCGTGAGCTAAGAAATACTATTGAGCATTGTTTTATTATGGAATCTTCTGACTATATTACTGAACAAGCTATTCCTGCGAAAATTAAGTCAGGTGGTGAGGATAAAGTTGAAGAAGATGGTCCAAACGATGCAATGATCGACTTTAAAGGGATTCAAAATTCTGTATTAGATAAGGATCCAAGTGACGTTGATAATTCTGCTTACCAATTTACTTTTGCTAAAAAAGAAGATGGTGAGATTAAAATGGACTTTCAATCTGCCAAAGATAAGTTTGAACAAGAATTTATTGAACAAGCTCTAAAACTTAATAAGGGTAAAATTAATCAAACTGCTCTTAATGCAAATATTCCTAAGAAGACATTGCTTAGAAAAATTGAGAAGTATGATATAAACCCAAAAGATTATTACTAAGATGAAAAAACTCTGGATTTATATAGTTGCCATAGTCTCAATCGTTGTCATTGATCAATGGTCTAAGTACGTTGTCGCTTCTAGTTTTTATATTGGAGAGTCTGTAAAAGTAATTCCAGGCTTTTTTAATTTAACATATGTCCACAACCCTGGTGCTGCATTTGGTTTTGGTGGTGGTTATAATGATATAATTCGCTTTCTATTATTTAAAGCACTTCCTGTGGTTGCTTGTGTGTGGTTACTTGTTCTTATGATTAAATCAATGAAGGGACCAATGCTAATGAGCTGGGCATATGCACTTATTTTAGGTGGAGCTGTTGGAAATCTAATTGATCGTTTTCGCTTAGACTATGTTGTCGACTTCTTTGACTTTTATTATGGAAAGTCACACTTCGCAACTTTCAATGTAGCAGATACATCTATTTCAATTGCAGCTGGTTTACTCATAATCGATTTCTTAATTCAAAGAAAAGAAGAAAATCAATTAGGTGATGAAGTAAAAGAATGATTCCATTTATAACTCTCTTTGGCGAAAAGCTATTTCTCTATCCCTTTATGATGGGAGCTGCCTGGGGAGTTGGATATCATATTTCTAAATCACTTAATCAAAAATACCATGTCTTTAAAAATTTTAACTGGATTTTTCTGGGTATTTTCATTTCAAGTTGGCTTGGCTCAAAGCTCTTTTATCTATTAAGTGTTGATACAAATGCAAAGACGAGTATCGCTCAAAATACAAACTTCTGGTTAGGTGGTGGTTTTGTCTTTTATGGTGGTCTTATTGGTGGAATCATTTTTATCGCATTAATGACTTGGAAGTTTAAAGTAGATATCGGAGATTTTAGTATCTTTATTCCTTCTATTCTTTTGGGTCATGCTATTGGGCGTATTGGCTGTTTTCTAGCAGGTTGTTGTTATGGGGTAGAGTTAGAGCATGAATACTTTTTTTCACATTATCTGCATGGAGCTGAGCGCTTTCCTGTTCAATTATTAGAGGCGATAGCACTAGTTATTGGGGGATGGTATTTCTTGAGAAGGTTTCAAATTAGATCATTTGAATATGTGATGAATTACTTCTTCTTTTATGCACTTGTACGTTTTATGACTGAGTTATGGCGAGGTGATAGCTTTAGAGGAATCTGGTTTGATCTTATTTCTACTTCACAGATTATTGCTGCAGTATTTGTATTCGTATTTCTCTTTTGGAAAGTTAAAACTTTAAATAAGATTTCAAATAGATAGCTTGTAAATATAAGTTATTACAAGGCCTTCTGGTATTTTCTTCAATTGATACTTATGGTATGAAAATTTAGTTTAATTATTTAAAATTTGGATAAAATTATGGAAAAGAAACTTCGATTTGTTACTGCTGCGAGTCTATTTGATGGGCATGATGTGTCTATTAATATCATGAGAAGGTTATTGCAATCTAAAGGTGTTGAGGTCATTCATCTAGGACACAATAGATCTGTGAAAGAGGTTGTTGATGCTGCAATTAGTGAAGATGCAAATGCAATCGCAATAAGCTCTTACCAAGGTGGGCATAATGAATACTTTCGTTATATCTATGATCTTCTAAAAGAAAATAATGCAACTAATATAAAAATATTTGGTGGTGGTGGTGGTGTAATTACTCCTCCTGAAATTAAAGAGCTTCATGAATATGGTATTGAAAGAATCTATCACCCACAAGATGGAATGAAGTTAGGCCTTGAAGGTATTATTGATGATATGATTGCAAAGGCAACTTATTCAACAATCGAAAATGAAAACTTTGAAAAATACAACACAGATAATTTAAGTATTCGTGAAATATCTAAAGTAATTACTTATATTGAAGATAGAGGTGAAGTTCCTATAAAGTACCCAAGTGGTAAAACACCTGTACTAGGAATTACGGGAACAGGTGGAGCTGGTAAGTCATCTATGATTGATGAATTATTATTAAGGTTTTATCGTAATTATCCTGATAAAAAAATAGCACTTGTATCAGTTGATCCAACTAAGAAGAAAACTCAAGGTGCTCTACTTGGAGATAGGATTCGCTTGGGTAGTGCTAGTTATGATTCTATTTTTGTAAGATCACTTGCAACAAGAAACTCTAAGAATGAATTATCACCACAAATTGAAAAAGTTGTGGGCTTTTTAAAGTCTCAAAGTTTTGATCTTATAATTGTTGAAACTTCTGGTATCGGTCAAGCAAGTGATGAGATCACTCAAGTAGCCGATAAGTGTATATATGTTATGACTCCAGAGTACGGAGCGGCATCTCAGTTAGAAAAGATTGAAATGCTAGAAGTTGCGGACTTTGTTATTATAAATAAGTTTGAAAAGCCTCGCAGTGAAGACTCCCTTAGAGATGTAAGAAAACAATATAGAAGAAATAAAAAGCTTTTTGCTAATCACCCTGGAAGTCCAGAAGATAATGAGTTACCAATCTATGGCACAATGGCTTCAAAGTTTAATGATGTTGGTATTAATGCTTTATTTGTAGATCTTTTAAAAACTTTTAATTTTGAAGAAAATGATCTGGTTAAGAATTTAAAGTGTGAAAAGTTCCCAGAGATTAAAACGTCTATTATCCCAGCAAAGCAAATTAATTATTTAAGAGATATCTCAGAAACTGTTAGGGGATATAATCAAAAAACTCTTGAGTTAGCTACAACCTTATCAAAGGTAGATGCCCTTCAGAAATCAAAAGAAATACTAAAGAGTAAAGATGTGATTGCTGAGATCGATGGTGAATTAAGTAAGCTTAAATCAGAAATCGATAATGTAACAGAAGATGACCTCAAAACTTTTGATGAAACTATTCAAATGTATCGCGAGGGTAAGTTTACTTATCATGTTAGAGATAAAGAAATAAATGTAGATTCACAATACATATCTTTATCTCATCAAAAGATATCTAGAGTTGGGTTTCCTGAGTTCTCAAATCTTGCAGATAAGATAAAGTTCATTAGACGTGAAAATTTACCTGGCTTCTATCCATATGCTGGTGGAATTTTTCCATTTAAAAGAAAAGATGAAGACCCTAAAAGGATGTTCGCCGGTGAGGGTGGTCCAAAAAGAACTAATAAAAGATTTCATTACTTATCAAAAGATGATGAATCTAAGCGTTTATCTACTGCCTTCGATTCAGTAACTCTTTATGGTGAGGATCCAGACTACAGACCTGATATTTATGGGAAAGTTGGTGAATCTGGTGTGTCGATTGCTACTTTAAAAGATATGCAAGACCTTTTTGATGGATTTGATCTTACAAATCCAAGAACATCAGTTTCTATGACGATAAATGGACCAGCTCCAATTATCTTGGCAATGTTTATGAACACTGCAATTAAGCAAAAGCTTAGCGGTGCTGATTTAAATGATCCTGCCAAGAGACTTGAGGTCATGAGAAATGTTAGAGGGACAGTACAGGCTGATATTCTTAAAGAGGATCAAGCCCAGAATACATGTATCTTCTCTTTAGACTTTGCCTTGAAGTTAATGGGGGATGTTCAAGAGTATTTTAGCCGTAATTTAATTAAAAATTACTACGCTGTAAGTATTAGTGGCTACCATATTGCAGAGGCAGGTGCGAATCCAATCACTCAATTAGCATTCACACTTTCAAATGGGTTTACTTATGTTGAATACTATTTAAGTCGTGGATTAAAAATTGATGAGTTCGCTGAAAACTTAAGCTTCTTTTTCTCAAATGGTTTAGATCCTGAGTACAGTGTTATCGGACGTGTTGCTCGTAAAATTTGGGCAATTACTATGAAAGAAAAGTATGGGGCGAATATTAAGTCTCAAAAATTAAAGTACCATATTCAAACTTCTGGGCGTTCGTTACATGCACAGGAAATTGACTTTAATGATATTAGAACGACGCTGCAGGCATTTCTCGCTTTAAGTGATAATTGTAACTCGCTTCATACAAATGCATATGATGAGGCAATTACAACTCCTACTGAGGAGTCCGTTAGAAGAGCTATGGCGATTCAAATGATAATTAATAGAGAGTTTGGATTAAATAAAACAGATAATCCTCTACAAGGATCTTATATTATTAATGAACTTTCTGAGATTGTTGAGGAAGCTGTCCTTTCTGAGTTCGAAAGAATTTCAGACAAGGGTGGAGTACTTGGTGCTATGGAAAGTATGTATCAAAGAGCACAAATCCAAGAGGAAAGTTTATACTATGAATCTTTAAAGGATTCAGGAGAACTTCCTATTATTGGTGTGAATACGTATATCGCTGATAATGTTGACGATCAATTAAATCAAGAGATTGAGTTAACTAGAGCCTCTGCACAAGAGAAAGAAGATCAAATCAATCGATTGAAAAGTTTCCAAAAAGAAAATGAAAGTGAAGCTCAAAACCAATTAAATAAACTAAGAGAAGTTGCACTTCGTAATGGAAATATTTTTGAACAATTACTTGAAGCTGTTAATTATTGTTCACTTGGACAAATTACAAACGTGCTTTATGAAGTTGGTGGTAAATATAGAAGGAATATGTAATGGCCAAAGTCTATACTAAAACTGGGGATAAGGGTGAAACAAGTCTTGTAAGTGGTAATCGAGTTCCAAAGGGGAATGTTCGCATTGATACTTATGGTGAAGTCGATGAATTAAACTCTTACCTTGGTTTAATTGTAACTCATATAAGTGAAAAGGATGTCTTATCAAAAGAAGTTGAAGTCTTTCACACTATTCAGAATAATTTATTTAATCTCGGTTCCAACTTGGCCTGTGAGAAAGAGTATAGAGAAAAATATCAATTACCAAACTTAGCTTCGGAGAATGTGAGTTATCTCGAGCAACAAATAGATCGTTATAATGAAGATCTTGAGAACTTAAAAAACTTTATATTACCAGGGGGTAGTATTGAGGCAAGCCATGCTCATGTTGCACGAACTATTTGCCGTAGAGTCGAAAGAAAAATGGTGAATTATCAGTATAATTTTCCAAACGAAATTCCAGATTTTGCAATAGAGTATATTAATCGTCTCTCAGATTTCTTATTTGTTTTTGCTCGTTATGCGAATAAAAAATTTAATAAAAAAGATATTCTTTGGAAGATAAAGTAATTAGATTTTAAAAATTGTTTCTCCAATAGTCCCTTTCTCTCGAGAGCGGTTCCAATTAAAGAAAACAATGGCAGCAACAACACTTCCGATTAGGTAGAAAAGGTTTTCACCTACAATAATTTGAGTAGGATCTTTCATAAGCTTTGCCATTAATTTTTTTTCACTAGACATCTTATAAGCAAACGGGCCAATTAAAATTCCAAGTCCAATTGCTAAGTCTAGTACAATTGCAAGTTTTTCAAGGATCACAAGCTTTTTAGCTGCTTTGCGATTATTATCCGCATCTTCAGCTACACCCTCGTATAACTTAGCATTTTTAACATATTCTTTTTGTTTCTTGGCTTTATTCTGTGTTTTTCTTTTTGTCTCTTGAAATGTTTCCAGCTCTAAAGTGATAGAACCATTTCTTCTGTTTGAATGTGATGAAGTATGTCTTTTTATTTGCTCATTATCTAGTTTTGTATCTTCCAGTTTAATTTTTGTGGTACCAATACGAATTTCATCACCAATATAGAGTCTTTGTTTTTTTACTTTTATTTCATTTAAGAAAACACCATTCTTGGATTCACAGTCCTCAACAAAAAGACAATCATTTTCAACAAAGGCCTTGCAGTGTAGTCCACTGCAAAGTTCATCATTAACTTGAACTTTAGATCTCTTAGAGCGACCAATTGTTGTTGGAAGTGTTGTCACGGGAACAGTCTTCTTCTTACCGCTTGCATCAGTAATAGTAATATAGAGCTTTAATGTTTTCTCCATGCAAATATTTTAAGTTTTTTTTAATTCTAAGCAAAGTACTTTATTGCTATTTCCTCTTTAGGTGCTTGATATTTTTGAATTCCACTAAGCCAATCTATCTTTGCTTCTAGGGCCCTGAGCTTGGTGAATATACCAATATTCGCTCTATCGAGAAGAACAAAGTCTTGATGTGGTGTTGGTCTATTTTTTAAAGTTTTTACTCGCTTAAAAAGATTGGAGACAAAATCTATCGGATTTATTTTCTCTGGAGCATAGCAACCTTCCTTTGTATAAGGTAGATAGATTGATTTGGCAGTTTCAAGAAAGTGTTCAATAAGCTCATCGCTATCTTCCTTTGTGATTACTCCCAAGGATAAAAGTGCTTTGTGAAATAAATCTTTTTTATTATTCCTAATTGAATATGTAAGAAGGGAATAGGCCATTATAAAATCTTCGCTGAAAACTTTTGCACTCCCACAGTCTAATAGAAATATTTTTTCACCTTTAAAAAGATAATTTCCATTTTGAGGATCAGTATGCATAAAGCCTTTTCCAAATAACTGATCTAGGTGAAACTGATAGAGACTTTCACCTATTGAATCTCTAACTTCACTTTGATAGTTCTTAATTGTGTCAAAGTTATCACCATCTATAAATTTAGTGGTAATTATTTTTTGTGTACAATAATCTAGCATTGGATCTTGAAAAAATATATTTGGGTGATGAGCATATAAAGCTTTAAATTTTTGAATATTACTTAATTCATTCTCATAATTACATTCATCAAGGATAGATGCTGAAAGCTCTTCTATAAGCGGTTTTAGGTTAGGTACTTGAGGGAAAATTATTTTAAATAGTTTTGTGAGTTGATCTAGGTTTTTTAAATCATTCTTTATTGCAAGATCTATTTCTGGGTATTGAACCTTTATTGCTACTTCCTGACCATCCTTTGTTATTGCTTTATATACCTGTCCAATGGATGCACTTGCTATAGGCGTGGAGTTAAACTCTTTAAAAAGATTTTCAGGATAATCTCCAATTTCACTTTTAAAGACTTCTCTCATTTGTGAATAAGGAATTGTGGGAGCATCTTTTTGTAGTTTTTTAAAAAGTTCAACAATTTCTGGTGGGAGTGCAAGGTCTTCTGTTACAGAAATCATTTGACCTAATTTCATTACTGCCCCTTTGAGCTCACCCATACTCAAGATTAATTCTCTGGCCGCATTGAGCTTTCTAATATTTTCAATACTTTTTTGAGATTCAACTTTTTCAATTAGTAGGTGTGTACCGGCTTTAGTAAGAGCTTTTCCAAGGTCTGTAAGTCTTGATAATTTTGAAGATCTAAACTTTTTCATATAGTAAGTGTTTGAAATGAGGTTTAAATAAGTTACAAATTGACTTATTTAAGGCTATAATATACTAAAACCAAGAATACGGGAAAACTATGAATACAAATGAACTTATACAAATAACAGACAAAGCACTAGATCAAATTCAAACAATTTTCGAAAGTGAAGGAAAAGATTATAGCAAGGGACTAAGACTTGCTGTTGTTGGTGGTGGTTGTTCTGGACTACAATACAAGATTGAATTCTCTGAACCAAAAGATAAAGACAATATTCTAGAATATAATGATGTTAAGGTTTTAATTGACCCTAAATCATCTATTTATCTAAAGGGTGTTGTGCTTGATTTTAAAGATGGCCTAAATGGAAAAGGCTTTGTCTTTGAAAATCCAAATGCTAAAAATACTTGTGGTTGTGGTGAGTCTTTCACTGTCTAATTACTAATGGATATAATCGATTATTACTTTCAAACGCTTAAAGAGCCACAAAGGTACTCTTTAGAAGATTTTAAATGTATTCAAGTCAAAGGACCTGATGCATCTTCCTTTCTACAAAATCAAACTACAAATAATGTTTTAAGTCTCTCTGAGATGAGTTTTCAGACAAATTGTTTATTAACTCCAAAAGGACTTATAGATAGTATTTTTCTACTATTAAAAATTAATGAAAATGAATTTCAAATCATTGTTGAAAAAGAGTTTTTAGAGCGAACTATTGAACGATTAGATAAATTTCTTATCTCTGAGGATGTTGAACTTACAACTATTGATCAACATTATAGCTTTTACTTTGGAAGAGCAAAGTTTGAAGGCCTAGAAGGATTTTTCTATGGTGAGAAAGGTTGGCTATCTGATAAAGATTTAAAAATAAACAAAACATCTGACCTAAAACTTTTTAAAACTCTCTCAGGTTATGTTTTATTTTCTGATATTAATGGAAACACCCTCTTTAATAACTCCGGTGTAATAAATTTTGCATATGACCCTAAGAAAGGTTGTTTTCCTGGTAATGAAACAATTTCAAAAATTGAATCACGTAAAGGTGCAGGTTTCAAAGATACTTTGCTTTTTGGCAAAGGAGAATTAACGCTTGCTATAGGTGATGCTCTAAGAATTGAAGGCCGCAAAGTAGCTACTATTAATGACTTATTTAAATTAGATGATGATAACTTTATACTTAAAGTAGACTTGCTAAGAGATTACCGCATTGAAAATAAGAAGCTCACTCTTGATGATTTTTCAAGTGAGTTAATTGTGCATAACTTACCTTATTATAATAGTAACGAAAAACATACATACCTATATGATAGAGCTATTGAATTATTTCAGGCCTCGCAAGATGAAAAGGCCATTGAGTATTTAAAATTAGTACTTTTTTATAAGCCAGATTATGCAGATGCTTATGAAACATTGGCAGTTATTCTTGGTCGTCATGATCGATATGATGAAGCTATAGAACTCTTAGAAAAATTAGTTGAAGTTGATCCTAAATCAGTAATGGCACATACTAACTTATCTATGTTTCATATGAAGCTTGGTAATATAGAAGTTGCTGAAGAACATAAATCCCAGGCCACTTTAAAATCTTTTGAAAAGTTTGGTGAAGAAGCTGAAAACAAACGAAGACTTGAAGAAGCTAAAGAGGCGGAAAAAGCCGAAGAGATTCGTAAAGAAGGAATGTTCAAACAAGTTCTTGAAATAGATGAAGAAGATCCACTAGCAAATTATGGTATGGCCGAAATCCTTTTTAAAAGAAATACATTTAATGAGGCCAAGAGTCATTTAGAAAAAGTATTACAAACAGATGCCAAATATTCTGTCGCTTACTTACTACTTGGTAAAGTTCATCTCTCACTTGGTGAGAAGGATCTCGCAAAAAGTGTTTTCACAAATGGTGTCGAGATAGCTGCAAAAAATGGTGATCTTATGCCAGCGAATGAAATGCAGCGATTTTTAAATGATTTGAATTAAAAAATAGGTAAAAAAAAAGCCCTCAAAAGAGGGCTTTAAATACTTAGAAAATGGCTGGGAAGGTGGGACTCGAACCCACGACCAATAGATTAACAGTCTACTGCGCTAACCAACTGCGCTACTCCCCAATCTAAGTGTAGAAATATTTATAAAAGACAAACTCATTATTGTCTACAAATTTTTTTGACATAAGTCGTTAAAATTACAAGAAACTTAATTCTGTCAAAAACACTCAAGTATTTTGAGCTTTCTTCCGATAAGTTATACGGAGATATAGATATGCTTGGTCCTATGGGGGCACGAATTATTGATCTTTTAAAGATCATGACGCCCAATGAAATAGATAAATATGTTGAAAAGAAAGAAGAGACAAGTGAGCTCAAGCTTGCAGCTGGTGCTGAGGAGTTTGATGTAACGAAATCCCCTCCAAAAGTTTTTAAAAATCAAGATCATAATGAAGATCAGAATCACAATAATGAAGAAGATCTGCAGCATGAAGCCAAAATTATACCGTTACATAAAGGTGTTGAATCAGAAGTCGAGTCCAATCAGGAAGACACAATAGAGGCAAGTGATCACGAAGAAGAGGAAGACTCACAATATGCAGGCTCAAAGTCAGAGCAAGAATTAGAAAAAGCAGGAATTTTTAGTGCAAATAAAATTAAAGCACTTCAGAAAGAAAAACTAAAACGATACAAAGCCAAACAAGAATCAACATCCAACTTTATTTTAAATCAAAGAGAAAAATTAAAAAGAACTAAGTTAAGGTTAATAGAGCAAGATGCTATTAAAAACTATAGTCAAAATGCAAGTGTTGAGAAAATAAATAATGAAATTGATATTGATAATCCAGACGAAGAAAAAGTATATGGAAATAAGGGTATTTTAGTTAATAAAAAACATTATTAATTAAATATGTACACAGCTTACTTTCAAGCCCTTTAACTCTGCATACTCATTTGAAACTTCGAGATAATTTCCTTCAGATTTTCCCTCAACTAATTCAACTCTAAAATCATAGTCTTTATCAGGAACATAAACTAAGTATCTTTTTGTTTGGTCTATTGAGTTATTGATTTTAACTTCAACATTCTTTGTTTCTTGAATCGTTTGAATTCTCTCTTGTCTAGCTCTGTAATGAGGTCCACCATCAAACGGATCTACCTCATTAGTATATTCAAAACCAATTGATTCGAGCATTGATTGCACTGGCTTTGTTTCTTTACCAACCTTTCCAATCGCTTCTCTTGCTTCTAAGGGGAGTAGGGTCATGTAAATATTTTCAGAAGGAAATAAACTTAAAATGAACTCTTTATTATTCCTACTTAAAATATCCGCTTCTTTATATCCCATATTCATAAAGCGTCTTCCAATAGCTTCCCATAGAGGAGCATTACCATTCTTATCTAGTGGAGGCATAAGTTCTGTGTGAATCACTTCTTTAAATCGTTTAGGTTGATTTGCAATGTATAAAAAGCGCACAAAAGAAAGAGCTTTTCCTAATTTTAGTTTTCTATACTTAGGGTGTAGAACAAGTCCTCCAATTTCAGTTGGGCCGTCATTGTCTAAACCTAGTTTTAAAGTTCCGTGAGTAAAACCTGTATTTATGGTTTGTGAAAACTTTTGTTCATAATCAACCTTTAAATAAAAATGTGGTTCAGTTTCTGTCCCATGTTGTGCATGTATCATTGAAACACCAATGATTTTATCAGTTGCTCTTTCGACTAAAACAAAAATATACCAATTCTTACTTAAATCTGAATTAGGATCTTTAAAACTTTTAAATGATGCAGTTACTTTTTTTTCTATTAAACTCTTATCTGATGGAAGGTTTATAAAGTTAACCAGCTTACTTAAAGCAAAGAGCTCATCTACATCTTCAGGCGTAACATTTCTAATATAAAAATCATTCACAAATAATCTCGATTAATAAGTTTAACTGTTCGTTGGTTATACTTGTTGTAATATTTAGTATATCAGAGTTAGTGATAATTGGTTTTGATGGCGAAATTTGCTTATTCATTATATTTACACCACAGGTATCGATTCCTTTGGCATTAAGGGTCGATTCAATTTGAGCAATCCGACCATTTCCTTCATTTAATAAAACAACCTTTATGAAATTGATAAATGGATTTAATAGATGAGATTGTAGTGAAGGAAGGTGATTATCAGAAAAACTTTCGCCAAAGTGTAAGTAGGCACCTATACCTAAATCTAGGTAATAATTTTTAGCTTCAGCGAATTGAAAGACTTCACTAGGGACTAATTCTTTTGAGCTCGCAAAAAGCAAATCTTGTAAGATAATTATCTCGTCCTTAACTTTTTTCTTATTGATGAAATCATTTAAATTATATGTTGAACTTGTGCCCTGTGGAGCTGGTGTAAAAGAGATATTTTTAAAAGCACTTAGTTGTGTCTGGAGAAAAAGTAGATTTTCTTTATTTAAAATAAAGGGGACAATGGCACTCGATAGTTGAAGAGAATTATCAACTAATGCCCTAAGGAGTAATGGATGGCCATAGGATAAGCTGCCCTTATGGCTTATGGCCCTTAGATCAAAGGCATAGTTGTGTCCATCTGATGCAAATGGACCTTCTCCAGAGCTAATCTCGCCCTCTAGAGCTGCTATTTGATCATGAGACGGGCTACGTCTTGTTAATAGTATTTGACTAAAAAGATCGGCCCCTAAATCTTTTAAATTATTCTCCATACCTTGATTTATACCTCATCAGTATTGATAATGAAATGTACTTTTATGAGGATTTAATGTCGATAACAGATGAATTTCAAAAACTAGTTGAAGCTGAAGATTATGATAAAGCTCTAGCGTTTCTTATACAGAATCAGAAAGAGTTTGATCAGGGTATATTTTATTATAATAAAGGAACTCTTGATGCAAAAAGAGGAGATCTTATTAATGCAAGAATCTCTTTTGAAAAAGCTAAAGCTCAAGGTTTTATAAATAAGGATTTAGTTAAGAACCTGGAGATGACTAAGGATACATTAGGTGTTGGTTATCTAGAAAAAACATATTCAATTGAATCTGATTTGATTACAACAGTAGTGGATATGAGTCTTTATACTCCCATCATAATCAGCTCTATGCTTTTAATTACATTCTTTGTTTTTTTTCGAGAAATAAAAAATATATTTTTAATTTCTATCTTCTTCGTTATTAGTTCCTTGCCATTACTTGGCTATTATTATGTTCAAGAAAATTTTGAAAAAGTCATTGTTAAAGAAGAAGCTATTGTGAGAGTTGGGCCTTCAAAAATATTTGATGAAAGTCAGATAATTCCAGCTGGAATGATGGTCATTCTAAAAAAAAATAAAAGTAAAAATTGGGCAAATATCTATCTTCCTAAAAGTCATGGTGGATGGGTACAAAATATAGAAACGGAAAACTTATGACATATGAAGAGAATAAAAAGTCACAATCTGAAAATATTGAAGACTTTAAACAAGACCGAGTGAATATACCGATACTGCAATACTTTTGGAATGCAAGTCCTTTATCTCATAATCGTAAAAATAGTTTGCACACCTTTCTTAGAGGAATCAAGGTCTTGGGCAAGTTAACGGACTATGAACTTAGACTTTTATCACAATTCCTTCACCAAAGAGAGTTCGAGTCTGGAGAAGATATATTTCATCAAGGTGATCGAGGATTTGGATTCTACTTTATATATTCAGGTGCAATTGAGATTTATCTAGAAAAGAAAGTTAGTGATGGCTCTAAGAACGAACAACATATTGTTAATCTGGTTCCTTATCAATACTTTGGTGAGTTAGCTTTACTTGATGAACAGGATGTTAGAAATGCTAGTGCGAGAGCAAAGCAAAACTCGACACTGTTTGCGTTGTTTAGACCAGACCTTGAAGAACTTATTGAAAGGTACCCCGTAGTTGCTGCAAAGCTTTTACAGTCTATTTCCTTGATTATTACTAAGAGGTTTATCGAGACTGCAAATGAAGTACAGATTTTAAAAGATAAAATTATAAGATTGGAATCAGATGAAAGTAAAAAAGATTAATATAAATACAATACGTCTAACCTTCTTCATTTGTTTTATTCTTATTATTATAGGTGTCTTATTTAATCTGCCTAGAATATTGATTCCATTTGGTATTGCATACATTTTGTCCCTAATGTTGCGTCCAGTACGAATATCGTTTTATTCAAAAAGTATTAAGCAAAAGATATTTGCATGGGCCTCATTAATTTTTATACTTTTTAGTTTTAGTTACCCAGTTGTTAAGGGGGTTAATACTATTTCCTCTGAAACCAGTAAGATCGAATACTACTTACCTCGTTTGGAGAATTATCTGCGAGTAAAGTATCGATATGTGAGAAAAGAAGTTAAAGAGCGCTTTAATTATGAAATCACAACTAACCCGGTGGACAAATTAGTTGAATTTGGACAGACTTCCACTCAGAAAATCTTTATTTACTTACCCGGAATCTTGGGCTCACTTTTAGAATGGGGATTCATGATTCCACTTTTTCTTTTCTTTATCATTAAAGATGGTAAAAAAATGAGGATTCAATTCTTAAAACTTACCCCAAATAATATAGTTGAAAGGGCCTATTATCTTTTCTACCAATTCAATACTAAGTTTGGTGACTATATTTTTGCTAAATTTATTGAGGCGGCTATCGTTGGGATTGTCATTACTATTGGTTTGGCAGTTATAGATTTTCCATTTGCATTTCTATTGGGAATCACAGCAGCTGTAACAAATATCCTACCTTATGTGGGCCCAATTATTGGCTTTCTTCCAGCATTAATTGTTGGCCTAGTAGATCAGAACCCAGATACCACACTTGGAGCAATGATTTTATTGTATGTCATTGCAAATACAATTGATTTAGCGTTAGTGTTTCCACTTCTGGTATCAAAAATAGTTAATTTGCATCCGATTTTAGTTGTGGTTAGCGTCATACTTGGTTCACAGTTTGCTGGTATTATTGGAATGATTATTTCTATTCCTTTGGCGGCTTTCTTAAAGCTCTTGTTTCAGGAGGTTTATAGAGAACTTTATACCAATCCAAGCTCCAATTAGCTTTACGCTTTTAGGGCTTTGATGGTAATTTATAAGCATGTCTTTATTATTTAGGATATCAATAATTTTCATTGTGATCTCGTGTGCATCTGACAAGCCTAAGGGTAAAACAGAGGCGGAAATTCTTTATAAAGAAGCCCAGAGATTAATGGATGATGGTCGCTATATTTTAGCTACAGAAAAGTTAAATCAATTAAAGAATCAATACCCATACAGTATTTATGCAACACCATCAGAGTTGTTAATGGCGGATATTCTTTATGAGCAAGAAAGTTATGTAGAGTCAGCTGCGGCTTATCTTCTTTTTAGAGACTTTCACCCAAAGCATGAAAAGCTTTCTTATGTTGTTTATAAAATTGCACAATCATATTTTAAGCAAATTCCAGAAACATATGATCGCGATTTACAGCCTGCTTTTGAGGCCATCAAGTACTATAAAGAATTAAAACTAAAATTTCCAAATAGTAAGTATTCATTAAAAGCAAACAAAAGAATTTCTAAGAGTCAGCAAATGATTAGAGATAAAGAACAGTATATTGCTGATTTTTATTTCAAGACAGAAAATTATGAAGCGGCTTTATGGCGTTATAAAGATATATTAGATAATTTTAAAAATAAGAAAATTGTCTCTCATAGTGCTAGAAGAATAGTTTTATCAAATTACTACTTAAAGAACTGGGGAGATTGTTATAACTCAGCTCAAAAGTATAAAACTATTATTAAAGAAAATGACGACTATAAAGAAGCTTATAATAAGTGTAGAGCAAAGTTTAAATAAGAATTGATTTAAAGGTGATAAATGGAAAATAAAAGAGAAAAGAAGCTATTAGCAGACGGTGTTGAACTTTTTAATAAGAACTCACTAAGTAAAGCTATGAAGCTCTTTGAAGAAGTTCTTGATATCAATCCAAAATCTGCAGATGCTTATTTCTATATTGGAAACATCTTTCATATCAAAGGGCAATTAGGTAAAGCTGTAAAGGCCTTTAATAAGGTTTTAGAAGAAAATCCTAACCATACCGATGCATCAATAAGCTTATCTGTAATACTAAATGATATTGGTAAGTATGAGGAAGCAAAGTCTATTTTTGAAAAAGCTAATGAGCACGTTAAGAAAGAGAAAAAGGGTTTAGAAGATCCTCATATAAATATTAAGTTTGCAAATAAGCATTACGAAATTGCAGAGATGTACTTCACTTATGCTCGTTATGATGAAGCTCTTTATGAGTACAATAAGGCGAGTGCACTTGATGAATCAAACTTAGAGGTTAGGATTAAGATCGCAAAAGTTTACTCTAAGAAAGGTTTCCTTTCTAAGGCCATCGAAGTTTTAAAGAAACTTAAATCAGAACAATTAAATTATATACCTGCTAGAATTGCACTAGGTCTTTTATACTATGGATCAGGTAATGTGATTGAGGCACAAACAGAGTGGCAGAGTGCTTTGCAAAAAGACCCAGGTAATGAAGAGCTGCAAATGTATTTAAAGCTTTCTAATAATGCTACGGAAACAAATCTAACTTCAATTCAATAAAGCAAATTTCAAATTTACGCATAAAAAAAGCCTCTTAAAAAGAGGCTTTCTTATTTATAAAATAGTTTTTTTAATTAAGCTTCAGAAGTTCTTTCTTTGCTATTATTTGCTGAAGCAGTATTTGTTGCTTCTGCAGTTTCGCTAACAGCTTTTGGCTCACTAACAGTTGTTCTTTTAGAATCATCTGAACTGTAAGCAACAATATAGCTCTTAAGATCTTTGTACATTTCATATTTAACAGAAAGTTTACTGTCTTGAAGTACAATTTGCTTAGCAATTTTCTTCTTATTATTGATAACAATTGGTGCTTTCAAGTTAGCAGACATTTCAGTGATATCTTGAGGGATAGTCAGAATGCTATAGATTCTAGCATCTGCAATCGTTTCAATTTGAACACTATTCATATCTGCTGGAAGTAATTTTGCTGTATAATCAGGTTTAAAAATTTTAGGCTCAATGATAGGGAATGCAACTTCAGCATCCTCAGTAGATTGTAACCATAAAATAAGCGTTGAATCGCCCGGGTCAACTACGAAGTACTTAGTTAGTTTTTCAAATCCAAGAAGTCCTTCCTGGAAGTTGATCACATCATTTTCATTTACTTGTAATTCCCCAAATCTTGTTGTGTTGACCTTCACCATATCCTCCGAATCAATTTACGTGTGGTAGTTAATTTCTACCTTTTATGATGGTATCAGTCAATTATATTGGATCACAAGGCGGAATTTATTTCTTCTTAAGATCTTCGTTTAATTTGCTGAGATCAGCTGGTGTAGCTTTAGATGCTGCAGTGTTCTGGTCCTGGATGGCCTGATACACTTCTTCTCTATGAATTTTAGTTTCTTTTGGAGCTTTGATACCCAAGCGAACTTGTTTACCTTTTATTTGAACTACGACAATCTTTATATTGTCATCGATAGCTATGCTTTCTCCAAGCTTCCTTGTTAGAACTAGCATTATTAAAATCCTCTTATGTGCTAAGTTTAACCTTATGTCGGGAATCTCATATATTACTGCACATATAAAATTGCAAGTAAATTATTAGAACTAAATATTTGATTTGTAAAATATACTCTTAAGATAAATTATTGATTTTTCTTAAGGTGGGTAGGTAACTATACGTAATTAAATAAATTTTTTGTATGCTCTCTAAAATCACTAATAAATGTTTAGTAAAAATTAAGCTATCTTAAGAAATCTAAAAGTGAACGATTCATCATTTGTGAACTAGCTTTGTAGGTCGCATTCAATGTATTTTGTTGACGCGTGAGGTCTGTGAAAAGTTCAGCAACATCAGCATCTTCAATCTTAGTTTTGTACTCAGCGTTAAGTAATTTAGTCTTCTCAATAGAGTTTTCTGCATTCTCAATTGAGTTCACTGTTGAACCAAGCTCAGTTCTAAGTTTGATTAGATTATCCATATCTTTATCAAGAGTAGGAAGTATCGTTTGAACGATTTCTGGATTATTAGTTAGAAGTGCATTTTCTAATGACTGAATATGCTTAATAATATTTCCCGAACGCTCGCTTTGAGAATCTGTTCCATTATTTTGTTCAGAAGCAAGTTCTCGATTGATTTGCATTTCTTGTTCTGGGTATGGATTATTCATTTCAGGTTTTTGCGGTTGAACTTGTTCTGGTCCATTAGCGTAGGCATCCTCTGAAAAGAAAACTTCTTTACCTGGTAGATTAACGTTAACAAAAAAGTCTTTTTGAACTTCAACTTTAGTTTGATTGGTATCCCCAAAGTAATTTCCGTTTTCATCAAATGGGCGAGTGAGAGTTTTATGTCCTCCAAAGATAAACTTATTACCCATTCTTCTATTACCAATGCTTACCATTTGCCTTTTGATTTGATTAATTTCCTTGGCAACACTCTTTCTTATATCAGCATCATAAAAATTTGATGCTTGTCCAATGGCAAGCTCTTTGGCTTTCATCGTGAGGTTTGTAAGTTCCTCAATTGCATTTTCAGTAAAAGATAATTGAGCTTTTGCAAAACTAATATTTCTTAAATATTGTTCATTATCAATATCAACTGATCTTACAGCCAGTAATTCAGTGTTACCGATTGGATCATCACTTGGCTTTTGTATTCTTTTTAAGTTAGAACCTTTTAATTGAATATCTTCAAGACGGCTTTTGGTCTTGCCGACAGCATGATTTATGGCATGGAATGAACTGGCTTCTGAAACTCTAGTCATCTATTACCTCATCATCCCTAGTACACTATCAAACATTTCATCAGCAGCTCTTAAAACTCTTGCTGATGCATCGTATGATTGTTGATATCTAACTAAATTGGCTGTTTCTTCATCGATAGAAACACCAGAAATTCTTTGTTTAATTGACTTTGCTTGAGCCAGAATGCCGCTACTTTGCTCTGTGTCAATTTTAGACTTAGAAGTTTTTAAACCAATAGTTCCTACACTTTTTAAATAACTTTCTTCAAATGTCTCATCACCTTCACCTAGAATCTTTTCATGTTGAAGTTTTGAAATAGCAATTGAGACTCTGTTATCACCTGGAGAGTTTGGAGTTAAGGCTGTGGTAATATTATTTAAATCTTCTTCAATTTCATCTGAGATTTCTAAGTACTCTGCAGCTCTATCAACTGTTAGTGGTAATTTAAAGAAATCAATTCCCGTTACTTTTTTACCATAGCTAGAAACTGGATTTCCTTGTTGATCAAACTCAACTTTTCCATTTACATATCCACGTCGGTGAATTGCATTAGTGGCCTTTGCTAATCCATAAGCTAAATTATCAATTTGAGATCTCAATTCAACGATCTCATTATTTCTTGTATCTAATAATCCCTTTAAAGCACCCTTGCGTAAATTCTTTGATACTTTAAGATTAGTGTTTGATTCAAAGAAGATTTCCATTTGTCCTTCTTCGTCTCGAATGTTTCCGCTATTGCCTTTCATCATAGCTGCTTTAAGTGTGTTAACCGCACCTCCGGCAACAAGAGATCCTGTACCAGCAATATTGACTACGTACTGACCTTTCTCATCTTCATATGTATTAATGGTCATATATTCTGCAATTAGACGAACAGACTTGTCTCTTTGATCTCTTAAGTCTCCTGTTTCTCCACCCAAGTTTTCAAGGCGAATAATTTCCTTATTAAGTTTAGCAATATTCTCTGCCGCCTGATTAATTTCATCTACGGAAACAGCAATCTTCTTGTCGATATTACCTTTAATACCAGTTATTGAAGAGTCAATGCGTTTAAAGTCCTCAACAACAAGTCGAGCATTATCGCGGACCATTGTTCTTACAACTTCGTTATCTGGTTGATTAGAAAGTTCTCTAAATGAATTAAAGAAACGATTGAGAACTTTATTCATCCCATCGCTATTGATCTCATTAAAGACCTCTTCAATATTCATTAATTGATTTGTTCTTTCTTCATTATATTGGTGTTGAGAAATAGATTGATTAAGTTTCTTTTCTACTAATTTATTGTGAACTCGTTTAATTTCACGAATATTAGTACCTGTCCCTACAACGTAGTCTCCCTCTGCAATAGGGGTGTTTGTTTCTGTTGTAATTCTTTGACGAGAAAAGTTGTCATCATTAGCATTGGCAATATTATGGGACGTAGTCGCCATTGACTTCTTTGAAGCGTTCATTGAAGATCGACCAATGCTAAATAAATCAGCGCCCAATATTACCTCTATCTAGTGGAGTTATAGGAAGTTGTCCCATTAGCTCCGTAAGTTTTATATTTTTTACCACCACCAAAACTATCTTTAAGCTCTTGAAGTGAAATAAGGGCCTTATTAAGATAGATTTGATTCTTCTTATTTTGATCTTGTAGTTTTTCAATTACATCGAGAAGGATAAGGTTTAACTTATCAATTCTCGTACTAACATTCGTTAAGTTGTGCTCTCTTAGTAAGTCAGTGAAGGCAGAGATTTTCTGTACATCAGTACCTAGTAGTTGATTAATTTCATGAATAGTTTGAGCTCTTTGCTCCTCAAGTTGATTAATCTCTGCAATAACTTCTTGTTTATTATTTAAAGTGTCATCAAGTTTATCAAGGTCACTAGATAAGAGATGAACATACTCATCACAGGTTAATTCATATAATAAAGAGTGTAGTTGACAAAAATTTTGCCAAACATCGCCTAGGTATTCAGACTTAATTTTTAACTCTAACTCAATTCTTGCGTCACTCATTTTATTCCCTTAATAACGATCGCTTAGTACTCAGATGCAAGCATCTTGTCTGCTAAAGCATCATAGTCAATATCATAAGTTCCGTTTTGAATTCTTGCTTTAAGATCAGCGATCTTTGCAGAATTATCTACAGGAGCTGCAGCATCAACAGTTCTTTTGATTCTAGAGAAATCTTTAATTTGCTCTGGAATAGAAACTTTTGCATCACGAGCTGTATTTTCATTAAGCTCTTGTGCTCTTTCATAAGTGTTGCGGCTTACATTCCTTGCTCTTGTTGTACCAGCAGCTTTACCTTGCTGAGACGTTTTAGAGTGTGGGAAAAATGGTGTGCGAGTATCTACGCTATTCATGACTACCTCCTTCATTGGAGTCAACTTCCTGTTTCTTATAAGTCCTTAGTCCCTCATTCGCTTTGGCAAGATTGTCGTGGCGAATATACTGAGGAGCTAATTGCTCTATAATCATTTCTTTTAGGCCAAGACCACTCTTTGTTTCAGACATGATCTTCGCGTACTCTTCATCAAGCTTTGAATTATAAAATCTTTCAGCTTGGTTCATTGGCTCATTCTTATTAACAGTTTTTCTCATTTCATTAATCATGTGATTAATAAACTGAGATTCCATTCCTTCTGCGACCTTCATGATCTCTTTTGGAACGTACTTGTACTTGTCATACACTTTGTATGATTTTGTATTTTGATTTTGCATTGAAATGTTAGAGATTTTGTCTGACAATTCAACCTTCCTAGTTTCTAAACCCTCCATCCTAAAGGGCTTTACAATATTAGTATAACATTAACAAACCGCACAAGCTACTCAAAAAATGATATTTATCCAAATTATTGACATTATATGAACTCAAGGTCGGCAATTAATGCCCCATTCTTCTTGAGCGTCTGAAATATGGATATAAGATCATCCGGGCTTGTCCCGATTGCGTTTAATGCATTTACTAGATCATTTAGAGTGGTCTTTTTCTCAATAAGGTATAACGAACCTGGAGCAGCACCACCACCATCTGCACCAACTTGGATTCTTAGATCACCGTGGCTAATGGCTGCTTTATTTAGAGTCACTTCGCCACCGGCAACTAATGTTCCCGTTTTTTCATTTATTACAATTTTAGCTTTTTGATCTTGATTAATTCTGTAGTTCTCTACAATGGCAATAAGATCAACCACTCTTTTTTGATAATTAGGAGGAATAATTAAATCAATAGTTGCTGAATCACTGGCACTTGCAAATTTTCCACCTAAGTTTTGATTAATGGTCTTTGTTACTCTCGCCGCAGTTGTAAAGTCTGGAGCATTTAGTGCCATTCTAATTGAGTTTTTATCATTGAAGTTCATTCCAATTTCTTGTTCAACAATTGCCCCATCTGGAATAGCAGCCGTTGTCGCAAACTTTGCTCCCTGAGTGAGTCCACCGATTGAAACTGCACCATTTGCTATTGCATATACTTTTCCATCTCCACCTTTTAGGGGAGTCACTAAAAGAGTTCCACCAGCAAGTGAGCTAGCATCCCCAATTGATGAAATTGTTACATCAATTTTTTGTCCCGTACGAGCAAAAGAGGGTAGTTTCGCCGTTACGATAACTGCAGCAACATTGGCTGAACTAACTTCCTGTACAGGGTCTAATCCAAGGGTTGCAAACATTTTTTTCAGCGAGTTATTTGTAATTTCTCCACCACTGTCTCCGGTACCATTAAGTCCGATCACTAATCCATATCCTATAAGAGGATTATCTCTAACACCTTTAATGGTAACGATATCTTTTAGTCTATTGGCACTGAATGCAGATAGAGAAAAGACCAATAGGAGAAATAAATACTTCATGTTAATACCTCAAAACTGTTATTTTAGGTTCTAGTATAGAGTCAGAGTCTATACTGTCATTATCATTAATATACTTTTTAGGAACGAGTCCTTGGACTTCAATAAAACGTTTATAATCTTTAAAGAGAACTTCTTTTCTCCCTCTAACGAGAAGGTAGTCTTTGTTGATTTGTTCAATAACTTGAGTTGAGATTTTATCGTATACTTCACCTGTCGCACTATTATTTGCAGCAGCAGGGGCTGGAGTTTCTTTTTGCTCAGTTTCAGCTTCCCCTTCTTTTTTGGCTGTTTTCTTCTTTTTTTCAGGAAAGGTTCTTTTTAGTTCTTCTTGAATTGTATCTTTTAGTTTCGCCATTACTTCAATAATAACGATATCGCCTTTTTTCTTCACATTATTAGTAACAAATAAATAACTCTCGCTATTTTTAGATGACCAAAGACTTCCATTGGTAGAATTGTCTTTTAGATCTTCTGCACTAACTCTTTGACCTCTATTTTGATACTGTCTTCTCGTTGAGGGAGCAAGATTTCTTGTGGTTGCTGTATTTGCATATCCACCAAGAGTTACTGGGTTTTGAATCGGTCTTCTATCATTTGCTCTACTATAACGATTAGGGCGGTATTTAGCGTAGGGGTCATACCTTCTTTGTGGAGCTTTAGTATGTCCTTCTTCGCGAGCAATCTGATTATGAATTTTGTTCACGTATGATGAACAAGCTATAAAATTGAATAGAATGAGTGCAGATAAAATAAATTTCATAATTCAACCATCACTTTGTTAAAGTCAATTACCTTAGCTTTTATCACCTTCTTGGTTTTTGGATTGAATAAGCTAATTATTTGTCCATAAGTACCGCTCTCTCTCGATACTGCTTGGCTTTTTAAAGCTACTTTTGCACCCTTTACGATGACCTCAACATTTTGATTAAACTTTACAAGTGTCTTTGGAACGAGGTCGAATTGTTTTAAAGTATTTCCCTTTAAAAGGTTTTTATTAACTTTATAATATTTGATGTTTTCGTAATCACTAAATAATTGATCGTTTCCTTCATCATAAACAGACTTCACTGACACGTTTGACTGACTTAAGTTTCCTTGGAAAGGATTAATGTCTTGGTTGAGTATGAGAGCTCTTCTTTTAACTAAGAAGGTTGCACTTAGCCAAATCTGCTTGTCTGCAGTAATGAGCTTGAAGTTCTTTTCACCTGGCGTTGAACACTGACTACAAACAACTCTAAGGCTTTGAACATCATTTGTATTATAGGAAGCATTTCCATAAAGTGATCTAACTTGCTTAATGAGATATTCATCTAGCTTTAATGAATTTTTAACAAACTCGCCAGCGCTAGATACATTAATTTTCTTAGGTTTAAAGTTTATATCTGCATTGTGCTCAGACTTAAAAATGTTTTTCAGGTGTTGAGCAGGTATTTCTCCTTCAACATCGGAAACAAAGTTTATGTATTTTTGAACAATATTGTCACTACAGTCTGTTGATTGCACGATGGAGTTATCGAGAATTTTATTAAACTTTATAATATGTGCAAAACTCTCAAGCGTACACTGAGAGTAAGTTGCAAAAGAAAATGTTAAAAGTGCTAAGTAAGTTTTTATCATCGTATATTATTCACCGTTTGTAGCATTTGATCTGCAATACCCATTACTTTAGAGTTCATCTCATATGCTCTTTGTGCTTTTATTAATCCTGTCATTTCATTCATTACACTAACATTAGAAGACTCAAGCGATCCTTGCTGAATAAATCCTGCATTCTCTGTTCCTGGTACATTTTGAATTGGTTCACCACTACCTACCGTTTTTTTCGCAAGATTAGCTCCCATATCAGACATACCTGCAGGATTTACGAAAGTGAAAACTGGTATTTGTCCCAGTTCAACAGGCTCTGTTTGATTGGTTAGGAAGGCCTGTACTTTTCCATCTTCAGAAATATTTAATTTCATTGTATTTGGTGGGATTGTAACGCCTGGGAGAAGAGGGTAGCCAGCTCTGGTTTTTAACATACCTTGAGCATCAACTGTGAATGAACCGTCACGTGTGTATAGAACTTGATTTCCAACTTGAACTCCAAAAAAACCATCACCCATAATCATTAAGTCATAAGGACGGTTAGTTATTTGTGGACTTCCCATTGAATGGATTCTTCTAACAGCTGAAACTTTTGACCCAGAGCCTACTTGGTAACCAACAGTGTGTTGAGTATTGTGGGATGATCTTGCACCACCTTCTCTAACTGTCTCGTTAAGGAGGTCTTCAAATTCAACCCTTTGAGACTTATATCCAGTGGTGTTCACGTTCGCAATATTATTGGAAATCGTATTAACATTTGACTCCATTGCTGCCATTCCAGTCGCTGCTGTGTTAAGAGCACGCATTAATGCTGAAGCATCGTAGGCAATCAATAGTAGCATAATTGCTGAAAATAATTTTAATCTAAATAATGCACTTCTAAAATTTTGAGATGTCATTAACAGCTCTCCCTGAAATATTGTCATAAGTACTAATAGCTTTTTGAATGTTTTCAAAGTGGCGATTAGCTTTAATTAGCTCTGCCATTTCTTTAACGGCATTAACATTTGATCCCTCTTCAAAACCTTGATGAACAGCTGTCTTTTGTGCCTGAGTGAAGGTATTTGTTTCACTATTATTTGCATAAAGTGAATTACCTTGTTTTCTTAAAGCGTGTGGATCTTTAAATTCAACAACTGAAATTTGGCCAGCAAGGCCTTTGTCTGTGAATAGTTCGCCTTCTTTAGAAATAGAAAGCTTTTTTAAATTGGTTGGGACTTTTAAAACTCGCGACTCAATATTTGAGGTAGTGTCGTCTCCTCCTTGAGACTTTTCTACCTGAGCCGAAAGAAGCTTAAATCCTCTTTCGTTCACTATCTCTCCATCCTTGGAAATACTAAAGTGACCTGTTCTTGTAAATCTAACTCCATATGGAGTAAGAACTTCAAAAAAACCTTTTCCAAATAACGCCAGATCAAGTGGATTATTGGTTGGCTTCAAAGTTCCTTGAGTAAAGTCAGTAAAGCTTCCTTCTACCTTTACCATGGCATTCTCTTGGCCTTGGGTGTGATAAAAGTCTTCTGGTGCAAACTCCTTATTGGGGAGGTGAATGTCACCAGAGTTCTGACCCTTCTCTGTTAGAGCAGTTAAATGCTCCTTGAAAACTAATTCGTCCCTTTTAAAGCCAGCAGTGTTCGCATTCGCAATATTATTTGCGATCGTCTCAACTTTTCTAAGCTGAGCCATCTGTCCTGATAAAGGGACCCAAATATTTTTCAATCGTCCTCCTGACTATTTGCTAATTCCATCCTAGATTTAGCTACTTTTATTTTAGCAATCTATGTGCCAAAAAATAGGCATGGGAAAAATAATCCGCATCAGCCTAAGGTATTAAAATTACATGGGCTTTTTGTTGAGCGTTTTGGTTTTTTTGACACCTCTGGATGCACTGTGTAACCGCCTAGTAGTGTCAACTTTAGAATTCTTAAGTCTTTTCAATATCTTATATTTTTTTAAATAAAAATAGTATGTTATCTTAAATTTCACGTGGTATGACAAAAATTTGTATTGTGAGTCAATGAATTGACGGAGAAAAATATGAGTAAACAAGAAAGTTTTGAAGCCAATCTAGAAAACTTAGAAAAGTTAGTTGAAGAATTAGAGAGTGGAGAACTCGGACTTGATAAAAGCTTAAAAAAATTTGAGTCAGGTTTAGAATTATATAAAAAGTGTCGGGAATCTTTAAAGAGTGCTGAGAAGAAAATTTCAATTTTAACGGAAAGCCTTAAGGAAGAAGAATATAATGATTAAGTTCATTTTTATTTTTCTATTTGTCGCTTGTGCGCAAACAACAAATCAGAAAAGTGAACCATCAAATATTGTTGATCTGAGTGATATAACTGAAACAAAAAAAGTAAATATCGATAAAGATGCAAGTGTTGATTATGGACCGGTTTTAAATGAGAGTCCTAAAGAAAGTAGTGAGCTTGATAAAGAGGAAGTTAAAAAGAAAAAGTTATACTCATTAGTTCTACAACCAGCTCTATACAAGTCTTTTGGCTATATTGCTTTTTTTAAAGAAATCGAAAAATCAAATAGAAGACCGATTGTTATTTCTAGTTTTGGTTTTAGTGCTATCACAGCCGCTCTTTATGCTAAACTTTTAAAGCCAAACTTAGTTGAGTGGAAAATTTACGAGTTATACCAAAGTATAAAAGATGAAGAGATATACACTAAGGAATGGTTGGAGAAAGTAGAGGAATTTTTAAATAAAGAGTTTTCAAATCAAAAACTTTCTCAATTAAAAATCCTAGTGCTTATTCCTTATATATATAAAGATAAGGTCAGAATTAATCCAACAGCGATGGCCAAAGACATAATTATGCAAAGTATTGATATGGAGGCTAAGAAGTCTAAAAGCTTTATGTTGAAAAGTAATATGAGCTTTGTTCAAAACTTTAAAAATTACGGTTCTGAAGATGTTGTCTACATAAGTAATTTACCGGCCAACTTTAAGATAAAAGCTCAAAATGAGCTGATTAAAACTAACTTTTCAAGATTAGCTAATAATCAGCTTAAAGCAAGCAAGCTCTATACAGAACATTCCAACCTCTACTTAGATCAAATCATAAATATTTCTGATGAAATGAATCAAGTAACAATCTCATCCAAAGAATATATAAAAGAGTATTTTGAGGAAAATTAATTTCAACTAGTTATAAGAATTTTAATGGTTTATACTATTTTTTAAAAAAAGGATTTTTTTGAAGAATATATTTAAAGCATTACTTGTTTTGATGTCTTTGGGATTTGTTTCAGGTCTCTTCTTATTAGGTGTCATAATATATATCTCTTTTGACCTTCCACAAATTAATTCATTAGCAGATTATAATCCACCTATTCCTTCACGAATTTATTCTAAGGACGGTGAGCTTCTTTTAGAAATTTATAAAGAAAAACGTGAAATTGCACAAATGGAAGAAATTCCACAAATGATTGTAGATGCCTTCTTAGCAGCTGAAGATGATAATTTTTATAATCACTCAGGTGTAGATTATATTGGTATTGCGAGGGCGATGTTGAGAAATATTCGAGCTGGACGTATTGTTCAAGGAGCTTCAACAATTACCCAACAAGTAGCTAAATCATTATTACTTTCAAGTGAAAGAACATTTAAAAGAAAAATTAAGGATCTACTTTTGGCCAAGAGGATAGAGGAGAAGTTTTCAAAACAAGAGATACTCTTTTTATATCTTAATCAAGTTTATCTTGGTGGTGGTTACTACGGTATAAAGTCTGCCTTTAAAGGTTACTTTGGAAAAGAATTATCTGAAGCTACTGTTGCTGAGGCTGCTCTTATTGCTGGTTTATTAGTTGCTCCAGGTAAGTATTCACCTTATGTTAATCCACAATATGCTAAGAAAAGACAAAGCTATGTTCTTGGACGACTCTTAAAAACTGGAAAAATATCCCAAGTCGATTATGAAGCCGCTAAGAATGAAAATATCCAAATGCAATTAAAGCAACCCAATTTAATGAAGGCTGGCTATTTCACTGATTGGATTAGACAGAAGCTTGTTGCTCACTTTGGTAAAGATGACTTTCTAACTAATGGCTATACAGTTACAACAACAATTGATTGGGTTCTTCAGAAAAAAGCAGAAGAAGAAATTCAAAAAGGTGTGGTTGAAATTGATAAAAGACAAGGTTTTAAAGGGCCAATTGGTAAGTGGTCAGAGGAAAATCTTGTTGAAGATCTAAAAAAACAAAGAATAGAAATGTATGAAGAGGCATCAAATTTCTTCACTTTTTATAAAGATGGTTCAGTAAAAAATGAATTTAAATATGAAGAGGGAGAAATTGAAAGAATTCTTGAAACTCAAAAAGCTACACTAGCTGAACTAAAGGGTAGAAGAGAAGTATTCTTTGAGCCAGGTAACGTAGAAGATGACCCACTATTAAAATTGATTGAACTAGATAAACCATATAAAGCTTATGTAACTAAAGTTAGTAATACTCAAAAAACAATTTATGTAAATGTTGCTGGTATTAAGGCAATTATACCTTATGAAGGCTTTAAGTGGGCGCATACCAGAGAAATTACAGAAGATCTGCATTATTGGTCTTACCAGAAATATCCAGAAAACATACTTAGTCCTGGAGATATTGTCTTAGTTAAATTTAAAGATTTAGATGTTGTAAGTGCTTATGAAAAATCAGACTCTGACTTTAAGAAAATTTATAAAAAATCAGATGATGTAAAACTATTTAGCTCTCAAAAATTTTATGAGGCTGTTTTATTTCAAGAGCCAGATGCTCAAGGTGCACTTATCTCAATTTCACCTCAAACTGGAGAAATTATTTCAATGGTTGGTGGGAGTGACTTTTTAAAATCACAATTTAATCGTGCTGTTCAATCTAATAGACAACCGGGTTCTGCTTTTAAACCCCTTATATTCGCTGCTGGTCTAGAAAATGGATTTACTCCTGCTTCAATTTTACTTGATTCTCCCCAAGCACTTGGTGGTGTTGATGATAGCCTTTCTTGGAAACCAAGAAATTACGATGGTAAGTTTAAAGGTGAAATGACTTTAAGAAGAGCACTAGAGACGAGTCGAAATATACCAACGATTCGTTTATCTCAGCAAGTTGGAGTTGATAGAATTAAAGACCTTGTAGATAGAGTAAAAGTTGATGTTGATCTTCCAAATGATCTAAGTATCTCTCTAGGTTCTTTTGGAATAAACCTTCTTGATCTAGTGAAGTTATATTCAATTTTTCCAAATGGAGGAAGAAGAGTAAAAATTAAATCCATTCTATCGATTAAGGATAGGGATGGTAAAGTTCACTTTCTTGAAGATAAGAATCAGGATCCTGGTTTAAAGGATGATTCTGAATTAACTCAAGAAGAAAAAGATAAGAAGAAAGAAAAAGAGAAGAAAACTGAAGTGGCCAAAACAGAAGAAGAAAATATTGATGGTGAAAAAGAAGAAGTAAAAGAAGAAGTAAATCCATTTTTAGTTAATCTAAGTGAGGATCAAGTTTATGATCCACGTTTAGCATATCTTATGACCAACTTATTAAAAGGTGTTATCCAAAATGGTACTGGTATGCGTGCACGTAATATAAGTTCATTTATTGGTGGTAAAACTGGAACAACAAATAATTATGTTGATGCATGGTTTTTAGGTTTTTCATCAAAGCTTGTAACTGGTGTTTGGACTGGTTTCGATAATAACGATACTCTTGGTTGGGGAGAGACGGGGGCAAAATCTGCCTTGCCTGTTTGGAGTGAGTTTATGCAACTAGGTATCAAGAGGTACGGAGAGTCTGACTTCCCAACTCCACCAGGAATAGTAAATGTCTCAATTAATCCTGTTACAGGTAAGTTATCAAAATCAGGGGCTTCATCTTCTTATATTGAATCTTTCGTAGAAGGAACAGAACCAGGTAATGAGGAAGAAGTAGAAGACTCAGGAGATGAAGATAGTTCGACGATCAAGTTTGTTGATGAGGATTATTACCTTTCACAATAAGAAATAATTAATCACTTAAAAGCACCTTACAAAGAGCCGATAAGCCTTGTGAGGTGTACATGGAAAGTATCTTTAATAAATTCAATATCGATAAGAAACTAAAGGCCTTTATAGTTTTGTCTTTAGTAGTTCACTTGATTCTCTTAGTATCTCAAGCTCCTTCTTTAGATATAAAGAATGCTCTTACGAGTACTGAGGACGCAACGGCTATTAAAATAAAATTATTGGTTAATTCAAAAACTAAGAGACAGATTGTTCAAACTCAAGAATCAAAAGATAAATTAGAGAAAAAGCTTAAAGACGCTTATTTAGGCAAAAAAGATAATTTTGTTGCTCGTGAAACAAAGTCTGCTCGCGTTGGCTCATTTAAAAGTGCAGCTAAAGGTGTAAAAGATGGTTTAAAAGAAAATAAGCAACAAAGGTCAAAAGTTAAAAAGAGAAAGAATTTTAAAGATTTAAAACTTTCTGATCTAGCAGTGAATCCAAATTTTAAAAGAATGGATATCGCGAAAAAACAAGCGACTGTTTCTTCACAAAGAAAAGGTCTAAAAAATGGAACTAGTAAGCAGGCGGGATTAAGTCGTTCAAATGACTTTATAAAAGATGTTCCTTTAGGAGACTTTACTAAGCTAAATACCCAAGAGTTTGCTTATTATGGCTTTTATCATCGTATAAGACAGAAATTAGAGCAGTTTTGGGGAGTAAATATCCAAGAGCAAGCTGAAAAGATAATGAAGTCGGGGAGAACAATTGCGTCTGGGCAAAATCACCTTACATCATTGATAATTAGTCTAAATTCAAAAGGTGAGATTGTTAAAGTTAAAATCAAATCAACTAGTGGTCTTAAAGAATTAGACGAAGCAGCTGTAAAATCATTTAATCAAGCTGGTCCATTTCCAAATCCACCAAAAGGTATGGTTAAAAATGGTTATGCTGTTATTGAATGGGGATTTGTTGTTAATACTTAGTGTTCTGGATTTTCACCACGTAACATTGATTTTAAGCGATCAATACCTTCCATCGTTACATAGTCAGCCCAAATAGAATCTAATTCTCTTATTGCTTCAATAACTTGAAGAGCAGCTTGATCTCTAGAAATTTTTTGAGATTCAGCTAGTAATGAAATACTCTTATTGATTGCTTCAATCGCTGGTGAGTTATTAATTTTTGTTAGTCTTTCCTCGTATCCATTATCAATTCTTTTTTCCTTACTCTTAATAATAGCAGTGTTAAGAAGTTGGATTGATTCCATATAACTAAAACCTTTTACGTGTGTGGATTGAGGTATGGAGTATGTACCTATTCTTCAAAAGAGTAAAGAGAAATTCTGAGATGAGTAATTATTTTTATATGAATTTTTTTTTAGGAGTGAAAAAAAATAAATTGCTTGACGGCCTAGTAGAGCCGGTTTCCCGGCTCAATAAGCACTATTTAAGAGTTTGCTTTGCAGAATTCTTTATACGCTTTAGCATCCATTAGCTCTTTAACTTGATCCTCGTCACTTAGTTCAAGTTTTATAAGCCAAGCAGCAAAAGCATTTTCATTTATTTTCTCAGGAGACTCTTCGATTTCTAGGTTTTTCTCCAAAACTTTTCCACTTAAAGGTGTGTAAAGATCACTTACTGACTTAATACTTTCAACTACGCCAAATGAGTCGCCATTATCATAAGTCGTGTCAGCTTCAGGGAGTTCAACAAATACGATATCTCCCAAAGAAGACTGTGCAAAATCTGTAATTCCAAGCGTTGCAATATTTCCTTCGATAGAAATCCACTCGTGGTCTTCAGTGTAAAATAAATTTTCTTTAATTGTACTCATTACTTATGTCCTCCAGAGACAAAAGGCTTTGTAACCCTTGTTGTGTCATATAATTTGTTTCTAATATCAATTTTGAGCTTATCATAATCCTCAAATTCTTTATTGACGAGTGCTAATGCAATACCTTTTGAGAGCACAACTGACATTGAGCCAGAAGTTATCTCACCAACAGGCTGTTCATTGGCAATAAGCTTATAGCCGGCCCTTGGAATTCCCTTATCTAGTGTAAGTTTGATTAATTTCTTTTGCGCTTTGTAATCAGTAAGGGCAGCTTTGCCAATAAAGTTATCTTTATCTAGCTTCGTCGTCCATGCGAGTCCACAATCTAGGGGAGTTAGGTCTTCATTGAGTTCATTTCCATAAAGTGGAAAGCATACTTCTAGTCTAAGAACGTCACGAGAACCAAGACCACAAGGTGTAACACCCCTCTCAATTAACTCATCCCATAACTTATCAATAATATTATGGGGAGCGAATACTTCAAAACCATCCTCTCCTGTGTAGCCAGTGCGGGCTAAGATAATTCCATTATCTAATTTCTGAATTGAGTAATAGTCAGCATCTTTTAAACCACTTAGTAACTCAATTTCTTTTATTGTTTCAAATGTCTTTGGACCTTGAATGGCCAATAATGAGTACTTATCAGATTCATTTTTAAGTTCGACATTGAAGTCGCCTGTATTTTCTTTAAACCAATTAAAGTCTTTTTCAATATTAGACGCATTAACACAAATTAAAATTTCTTCATCACTAAATTTATATGCAATTAGATCATCAATTATTTTTCCATCATGATTACAGAGTGGTGAATAGATGGCTTTGCCAGAGCTAAGCTTTTCAATATTATTTGTAATCATATAGTTTACATATTTTGCAGCATCGGGACCAGTGACAAAGAATTCACCCATGTGGCTTACATCAAATACACCAACACCATTTCTAACAGCGAGAACTTCTTCTTTTAAATTCTTATACTGAATCGGCATTTCAAATCCAGCAAAGTCTACCATCTTTGCCCCAAGGGCCACATGCTTTTCATAAAGACTTGTTTTCATCTTACTTTCCTTCTTGTCTTTGTTTGGCCAAAACAAGATTTTCCATTAATGATAAGACTGTCATTGGACCTACTCCACCTGGAACTGGTGTAATGGCCTTCACATTATCCTTAACACTTTCGAAATCTATATCACCACAAAGCTTATTTTCTTCATCTCTATTCATACCAACATCAATAAGAACCTGACTTTGATCTTTTTGAAAATAATCTGCATTCAAAAACTTAGTCTTTCCCACTGCACTTATAATAATATCTGCACTTAGAGTATGTTCTTTTAAGTTACGAGTTCGACTATGGCACATTGTAACTGTAGCCCCTGCATTTTGTAATAAAAGCGCCATCGGTTTTCCAACAATTAAGCTTCTTCCTATAACGGTTGCTTTTTTACCTGTTAAGTCGATATTCTCAGTTTCAAATAAAGTCATTATTCCTTTAGGGGTACAGGGAATAAAACCTCGTTCATAATTATTTTTAATTAGACCTATAAAGCTTTCAACACCAAATCCATCGACATCTTTTTCTGGGGCGATTAATTCAGTTGTATCAATATCGCTCAAATGTTTTGGAAGGGGAAGTTGAACAAAACCTCCATGAATCGAATTATCAGAGTTAAGCTTTTCTATTTCTTGTAGAAAGTCGTCGCGAGAAATATCTAAGGGCAATTTTACTAAATCAAAAAGAGCTCCAATTTTTTCGCACTGTTTTTCTTTATGTTTAACGTAAGTGACTGAAGCTTGATTTTCTCCAACTAAAATAACCCTCATTTTTGGAGGTGAAGACATCTGAGAGCATAAGTCTTTGAGTTTTGGTAGAGTATCTTCAATTAAGGGTTTAGCTAGAAGTAGATTTGTCATGGTCAGAAAATATCTTAATTTTCTAAAATTTCATAGTAAAAATTGCGTAATAATCGACTCTTAGCACTGTAATTTAATGTTTCATAAAATCCATTTTTGAGGGATAATAGAGTATGGAAAAAAAGAAAGTAGAATGTACCATTTGTAAGCATTACGGTGATGAGACAGATGATTCTAAAATGCTTGAGCGAACAAAGATTTTTGATGAAAGTGGAAATCCCGTTAATATAATTCTTTGTCGTAAGCATTCGGTAGAGCTATTCAAATTGGGACAAAAGAAATTTCTATTGACGCACTATAAGATTCTGGTGGACATTATCGCCTCTGATGAAACAAAATTTCTTGATATACTTGAAAAAACTATAAAATCTAATCCCGATAAGATCTACTAATTGGACTAATCAAACACATTTTTAGTAAACTATAGTCAATAAAGGCGGTATGTTTGCTTGTTTTAGGTATTGATCCAGGTTCAATTAATACGGGCTGGGCACTCTTAAGTGTTGTTGGCTCAAAAATTAAGTATATTGACTCTGGTGTTTTGAAATTTAATACAAAGAAAGACTTTCTAATGAGAATGCCTGAGATGAAAAGCTCATTTAAGGCCTTACTGGAAAAAACGAATCCTGATCAATTAGCACTTGAATCACTCATTTATGTTAAGAGTCCTACAGCTTTAATGAAGCTAGCTCAGACAAGAGGTGTGCTCATTACAGAAAGTATCGAATTCGTTGATGATAAGATTTTTGAGTACTCACCTAATTTAGTAAAATCAACGACAACTGGGCATGGGCATGCAAACAAAGAATCGATTCAAAAAGCAATCAAGATGCTGCTTGGTAAGAGTGACTTTGCAACTCATGATGAAAGTGATGCCGTTGCCATTGCTCTATGCCATGTATTAATGCGTGGAAAAAATATTACTGGTGGCTCAAATAAAAATAATAAAAAGTCAGGCTCAAGATCTATGAAGGCCTCTCTGGCACATAAGGTGAATTTATAATGATTGGATATATAAATGGTGAAGTTTTAAACTCTGATGGAAAAAAGATATTAATTAAAACTGAGTTTGGGTTAGGTTATGAGATTAATTTCGCTTACTATGCAAATATTGGAGAAAAACTAGAAGTTTTTGTTCATCATCACATAACTGATAGCGATCAGAGCCTTTGGGGATTTAAAACTCTTGATGATAAAAAAGTCTTTGAGCTTTTAAAGTCTGTTAATAAAGTAGGTGCCTCTAAGGCCTATGTACTACTTACACAAGTTGGAAGAGATAATGTTTTAAATGCTCTTACATATGAACAAGTTGATGTATTGACCCAAGCAAGTGGTATTGGCAAGAAAATGGCAGAGCAAATAATTTTATCTTTAAAGGATAAAGTTAATAAATTGGAATTTGCTGCTGCAGTAAATACTCAGCAAGATATGCCAATGCAAGAAGGACAGAATTCAGATAGGGCCAAAATTATCAGTGATGCACTGGCTGCTCTAGAAAGCCTTGGTTATAAAGATAAGTCTGTTCAGAAAATTATCAATGAAAACTTAACTGCTGATATCTCTTCTAGTGAAGAGCTTATAAAAATAGTTTTAAAAGAGATTTAATATGGAACGAATGGTTAGCTCTGAAATAAAAGAAAGTGAAATTGAACATGATGTGAAGTTAAGACCGCAAAACTTTACAGAATATATAGGTCAAAAACGTGTCGTAGAAAATGTAGAGCTCATGGTTAAGTCTGCAATTAAAAGAAAAACGGCAATGGATCATGTTCTTTTATCTGGGCCTCCTGGACTTGGTAAAACTTCTTTGGCCATGCTAATCGCAAAAAATATTGGCTCTGAATTACATGTTATCTCTGGACCTGCAGTAGAAAAGAAAGGTGATCTCGCCGCTGTCCTTACAAATTTAAATCCTCAAGATGTTCTTTTTATTGATGAAATTCATAGAATGCATATCAGTGTTGAAGAGATCCTATATTCTGCGATGGAAGATTATCGCCTAGATATATTAATCGGACAGGGTGCGAGTGCTAGGACCATGCAAATTGACCTCGTTCCTTTTACTCTTATTGGTGCAACAACTCGTAGTGGTCTACTTTCAAATCCGCTACGTGATAGATTTATGGCACATCTGCACTTTGATTATTACTCTAGCGAAGAGCTGGCACATATCTTAAAAAACAATGCTTTAAAAATGAATATTCAATTATTGGAAGATGCTAAACTTGAAATCGCGAGAAGAAGTAGAGGAACTCCTAGAATTGCCAATAGAATTCTTAGGAGAGTTAGGGACTTTGCATTAGTTGAGAATCATCAAGAGATTGGAATTCAAGATGTAAATAAAGCACTTGAATTATTAGATATCGATTCCATGGGACTTGATTCAATGGATAGAAAAATCCTCACAGTGATGAGAGATTATTATTCATGTGGCCCAGTCGGAATAGATGCTTTAAGTGCAACCCTTGGAGAGGATAAGCAAACCATAGAAGAAGTTTATGAACCATTTCTTTTAAAGGAAGGTTTGATCCTAAGAACTCCACGAGGCAGACAATTATCTGATAAAGCAATTGCTCATATAAACTAGATTTATTTCACGCAACCTTGCATTAAATCCCCTTAAGTGGTAGAAAACTATACTTTTTATTTGTAAGTGTCTGAAAACTTGTTCATAATATGGAAGAATGTTTCAGTCGTGTTTTTTAACAAATTTAGTTTATACTTAAGAAACGTAATGCAAAAAAGACAATTTAAGTTAGGCTTAAAGGCTTAAGGAAAATATATGATTTATCAAAGAACAATTGCAAAAGAGGTACAGGTCACAGGAATTGGCCTTCACTCGGGCAAAAAAGTTATTTTGAAACTAATCCCAGCTCCAGCAGATACTGGAATTGTTTTTAAAAGAAGTGATTTAAAAAATGCTGAACCACTAAAAGCACACGCAACGACAGTTGGTGCTACTGAGAATAATACGACTCTTGGAAGTGGTGAGAATGTTATTCATACTGTTGAGCACTTACTTGCTGCACTTTTTGGTTTAGGAATTAATAATGTTTTCTGTGAAATTTCAGGACCAGAAGTTCCTATTATGGATGGAAGCTCAGCTTCTTTTGTATTTATCTTAAAGGAAACTGGTGTTCAGAATCTAAGCTCAACTAAGAAGTTTATGATAATTACTGAGAAGGTTAGAGTTGAACACAATGGTACTTGGGCACAGATTGAGCCAGCACCAAATTTAATTATCGACTCTACTATTGTTTTTGCTCATCCAATAATCAAAGCTCAAAAGCAAGTTTTCGAATATAGCTGTGAGAACTTTATCAATGAAATCTCTCGTGCCAGAACATTTGGTATGATGCGTGACGTGGATATGCTTAAGAGAAAAGGCCTAGTTAAAGGTGGTTCTCTGGATAATGCAATTGTTTTAGATGACTATAAAGTACTAAATAATGACGGACTTAGATTCAATGATGAGTTTGTTAGACATAAAATTTTAGATACTCTAGGTGATATTAGCTTACTAGGTTATGAAGTTGCCGGAAGAGTTACTACTTATAAGTCAGGTCACTACTTACACAATGTACTTTGTCGTAAAGTACTAGATAATCCGAATTCATTTGAAATTGTTTCTGCAAGTTCTATCGCTAAAGAAGCAAGAATGGCACATGAACTGCCTCAAATGATTTCTGTGATGAACTAAGTTTCCTTTTCAAAATAGATTTAATTGTGTTAAAAGAAAATCTACAGGATTTTCTATATGATGCGCTTTGCACTAATTATATTAATTTTTACTTTTAACGCTTTTGCTCAACAAAATTATCGTTGGTCGGATCTTGTTGAAGGTGAAACTTACAGAATCGATAGAGATATCGAAATGGATTATGCAAAGAATCTTTATAAAGTATCTAAGGGACAATTACTTAAATTACAAAACGTTAAGCCACTTCCAATGATTAATGTTTATATGGCCGAGTTTCACGTAACTAAGTGTACCGATACAAATATGACAACTGAAATGATCCTGGTAGAAGTTAAGCAACCTGATTCTAAGGTTGTTTCTGTTGGAGTTGATCTGACTTATGGATGTAAGCTAGAAGTTTTTATTGAGAAAAAAGACTATAGCTCTAAAAGTATCCTTTACTAATTTTCGGAGTTCACATGCGTTTATCTAAGTACTTCTGGCAAACTTATAAAGAAACCCCAGCAGATGCTGAAATTGCATCTCATAAGTTATTAATGCGAACAGGTATGATTCACAAAATAGGTGCAGGTCTTTATAGCTACCTTCCAATGGGTGTTCGAGTTATCAGAAAAATTGAGAATATCATTCGCGAGGAGTTAAATAATATTGATTCTAATGAGTTAACGATGAACTTTGTTACTCCTGCACAATTGTGGAAAGACTCTGGACGTTGGGATCAAATGGGATCTGAAATGCAAAGATTCAGTGATCAAAAAGATAATGAATACTGCTTGAGCCCGACTAATGAAGAAACAATTACAGATATTTTTAGAAAGTCAGTTAATTCTTATAAGCAATTACCTGTAAGTCTTTATCAAATTACAACAAAGTATCGAAATGAAATCCGCCCTCGTTATGGTTTAATGCGTGGAAAAGAGTTCTCGATGAAGGATGCTTATACATTCAGTTTGGATAAGGCCTGTATGGATGAGCAGTATGAATATTTTTATAAAGCTTATTCCAATATTTTTAAACGAATGAATTTAGACTTCATCATCGTTGAAGCTGACGGTGGTAATATTGCAAGTGGTGATTCACAAACCCATGAATTTCAAGTTCTGGCACAATCTGGAGAAGATGTTGTGGTTTTCTCTAAAGAATCTGGTTATGCGGCTAATATTGAGAAGGCAAATACTAAGAGGGCAGAATTAGCATTCTTACCAGAAGAAGCAATAAGTGAAGTTGAAACAAAAAATCTTCCAACATGTGAGGAAGTTGCAAAACTTTTAAACTTACCAATTCATCAAACATTAAAGACTTTAGTATTTTCAGCATTTTGGGGAGAGAAGTCTGCAAATTATATGATTATGCTTTTGGGCGATGATGAACTTAATGAAGTGAAGCTTAAAAACTTTTTAAAAGCGGATAGAATAGAAGTTGCAAAGGAAAGTGTCCTTAAAGAAATCGGTGCAATCGCTGGTTATATGAGCCCTTATAAACTTGAAGGCAAGTATAGTGTGCTTTTAGACGCTTCGATAGATCCAACTAAGTCTTATATTGTTGGAGCAAATAAGGAGCATTTTCATCTTAAAGGCTTTACACCAAAAAGAGATATTGAAAACTATAAGTCTGCTGATTTAAGAATGGCCAAAGAGGGTGATCTCGATCCAAGTGGTAAGGTGGTAAGCTTTGCTAAGGGGATTGAAGTAGGGCATATCTTTCAATTAGGTGATAAGTATTCAAAGGCCATGGGCGCAACTGTACTCGATCAAAATGGCAAAAAGATTGCTCCACTCATGGGATGTTACGGAATTGGAGTAACAAGAACCCTCGCTGCTGCCATTGAGCAATGTCATGATGATGATGGAATTATTTGGCCATACCCAATTGCTCCTTTTCAAATTCATATAGCAGCTATGTATAAAGATCCAGAGTTTAAAAAAGAGTGTGATGCTCTTTACGATAAACTTACTAAAGAAGGCTATGAGGTCCTTTACGACGATAGAGGTCTTGGGATGGGAGCGATGATGAAAGATGCAGATCTTTTAGGACTTCCTATTCGCGTTTTCATTGGTGAGAGAGATTTTAAAAATTCAGGTGAAGTTGAAATAAAAGTAAGAAAGACTGGTGAAAAAACCAAGTGTTCATTAACAGATTTAACAGCTAATTTAACTAAGATTGTGGAGAGTTTAAGTTAATGGATACTGAACTAATTATTGGTATTCACAGTATTAAAGCTGCCCTAGAAAATTCATTACGTAACTGTATTGAATTATTTCTTACTGAAGATGCTAAGACGGAATTAAAAGAACAATTAAAGAACTCCAATATAAGTACACAGGTTGTATCACCACATAAGTTACAAGAAATTGCGAAGTCCAAATTTAAAGAAGCAGAAGTTGAGTATCAAAGAGTTCCCTCAGGTGCCCTTTTAATAGCAGATGCACTTGCTGAAAGAGATATGAATGATCTTTATGAACTCGTTGCTGAGGGCTCTAAGAAGATTTTATGCCTAGATCAAATTAGTGATGTTCATAATGGAGCTGCTATTTTAAGAACAGCATCTTTTTATGGTGTTGATGCAGTTATTTTACCTGCTAGAAAGTCATTTCGCTTTTCTCCTGGCTACTTTCGAATTGCCTCTGGTGCTCATGAATACTTAAAGCTATTTCAAGTTCAAAACCTTTCTAAAACAATTAGAAAGATGCAAGAGAATGGCACTATAGTTGTTGGTTTAAGTGAACATGCCGATGAAAAATTTAGTGCAAAAGAGTATTTATCATCAGGAAAAAGTCTCGCTCTAGTTCTTGGAAAAGAAGAAACTGGAATTTCTAATGCAGTAATGCGAGTGGTTGACCATAAATTGGCCTTAAATAGCCAAGGAAGCATTAAGTCACTTAACGTTTCTGTGGCTTCTGCAGTCAGCTTAGAAAAATGTTTTGGTAATTGATAAAAAAAGCTTGATATTCAAATCATTTACGATTATAAAAATACACTCACTGAAAAGGTGACTTTGCTGCTCTAGCTCAGTTGGTAGAGCATCAGTTTTGTAAACTGACGGTCGCAGGTTCGACTCCTGTGAGCAGCTCCACGGCGTGGTTCCCGAGTGGCTAAAGGGAGCGGACTGTAAATCCGCCGGCGTACGCCTTCGCTGGTTCGAATCCAGCCCGCGCCACCACCTTTTTTTCGTGAAACAACCTAAGCGGGTGTAGCTCAATTGGTAGAGCACCAGCCTTCCAAGCTGGGGGTTGTGGGTTCGAGACCCATCGCCCGCTCCATTTTTTTAAGAAATCAAGTTATTATCTATTGTCTCAATGTAATTGTTCGTATAATTACATTAGTTAAATCTAGAGTTTGCTCGCATGGCTCAGGGGTAGAGCGTTTCCTTGGTAAGGAAGAGGTCCCGGGTTCAAATCCCGGTGCGAGCTCCATAGATAATTTTTTTTTAAAAAAAAATTGTCAGTTCAGTTTGCTTAGCGCATACTCACGTACTGATAAGCTTTAATATAACTATAATAAGCCAATAAGTGGATTAACTTTTAAGGAGAACTATTATGGCAAAGGAAAAATTTGACCGTAGTAAACCACACGTGAATATCGGTACTATCGGACACGTGGATCACGGTAAAACAACACTTACAGCAGCGATCACTATGACTCTTGCAGAGAAATTTGGTGGAGCAGCTAGAGATTATGCAGAAATTGATTCAGCTCCAGAGGAAAAAGCTAGAGGGATTACTATCAATACTGCTCACGTAGAGTATGAAACAGATGTAAGACATTACGCTCACGTAGATTGTCCAGGTCACGCTGACTACGTTAAGAACATGATTACTGGTGCTGCTCAAATGGACGGTGCTATTCTTGTATGTTCAGCAGCTGATGGTCCAATGCCACAAACTAGAGAGCACATCCTTCTTTCAAGACAGGTTGGGGTTCCAGCAATTTGTGTTTTCTTAAACAAAGTTGATCAAGTTGATGATGAAGAATTATTAGAATTAGTTGAAATGGAAGTAAGAGAATTATTATCTTCTTATGACTTCCCTGGTGATGATGTTCCTATCGTTGCTGGTTCAGCTCTTGCTGCAGTTGAGAACAGAAACCCAGAAATTGGTAGAGAAAAAGTTCTTGAGCTTATGGCTAGAGTTGATGAGTATATCCCAACTCCAGAAAGAGATGTTGATAAAGATTTCTTAATGCCAGTTGAGGATGTTTTCTCTATTTCAGGTCGTGGTACTGTTTGTACTGGTAGAGTTGAAAGAGGGATCATCAATGTTAACGATGAAGTTGAAATCGTTGGTATTAGAGAAACTCAAAAAACTACAGTTACTGGTGTAGAAATGTTTAGAAAGCTTCTTGACCAAGGTCAAGCAGGTGATAACGTTGGTCTATTACTACGTGGTACTAAAAGAGATGACGTAGAAAGAGGTCAGTGTTTAATTAAGCCAGGTTCTGTTAAGCCACACGCTAAATTTAAGTGTGAAGTTTATATCCTTACTAAAGAAGAAGGTGGAAGACACACTCCTATCTTTAAAGGTTACCGTCCACAGTTCTATTTCAGAACTACTGACGTTACTGGTGCAATCACTCTTGGTGATGGTGTTGAAATGATCATGCCTGGTGATAACACTTCTTTTGACGTTGAACTGATTACTCCAGTTGCAATGGAAAAAGGTCTTCGTTTTGCTATCCGTGAGGGTGGTAGAACAATCGGTGCTGGTACAGTATCTGATATTATCGCTTAATTCGATTAAGATATGGGACTGGTCTCTGGCCAGTCCTTTTTTTTTGTCAAAATTATGGGTGTATAGCTCCAACGGTAGAGCGGCTGATTCCAAATCAGTAGGTTGGGGGTTCGAATCCCTCTGCACCCGCCATTTTCAGATTAAATTATCTTCGCTAGACTGCACAAATCTCAATTGACGGAATTTCGACGAACAATAGTGTTAAAACACTATTGTGAGGAAGAATTAAAACCTAGAACAACTCAATAAATTTTCAATAAATTACTGTGCAAAACGTCTTTTTTAATATAAAACCAGATTTCTGTAGACAAAATAAGTAAAATTGCGCATAAATTGTGCACTTCAATTGCAATTAGAGGTTTTTTAATATGTCTGTATCTTCACAAGATAATGGTAAAAAGTGGATTCAAACAAGTGTAGCTATCACTTGTATGTTAGTTGGTTATATTCTGATAAGTTTCTTTGAAACTCTATCGGAGTGGTTCGAGTTAGAAGCTAAAATACCTAATTATACTGCATCTTCGCAGGTTTTAGCGGTTTTAATAGCTCTAGGAGTTTTCGTATACATTATGAAAAACCCAAAAACTTCATCTTTTCTAAGTGAAGTTTACCAAGAGACTCTAAAGGTTGTGTGGCCTGATAAGAATGAAACAGTAAGGCATACAATTGGAATTATGATTGGAGTTACAATTATAGGTTTTATATTAGGATTTTTTGATTTCGTAGCTACTTGGGCTCTAAGCTTAATTAACTAAGATACTTAATCATTTAAGGGATTATTATGAGTGATGAAATGAACGAAGAAACAACTGAAGTAACAGAAAAAGAAACTGTTGAAACTGAAGCTGCTTCAGAAGAAACCACTACACCATCAGAAGATGATAACGGTTTAGCAAAGGGTGATTCACCAGATTTCAAGTGGTATGTTGCTCACGCCCTTAGTGGATATGAGAATAGAGTAACTAAAACTCTTAAAGAAAGAATCTTAAACCATAATATGGCAGACCAGTTCTCTGACATTATTGTTCCAGAAGAAACTGTTGTTACTAATGTTAATGGTAAAAAGAGAAATATTAAGAAGAAGTTCTTCCCTGGTTATGTATTAATCAAAATGATTATGAATGACCAAACATGGCACTTAGTAAAAGATACTGACAAGATTACTGGTTTTGTTGGTGGAACTAAAGCAAAGCCACAACCAATTACTGACGAAGAAGCATCTTTTATGCTTGGCCAAGCTACTGATGGGGCTAAGAAGACAAGAAGTGCAACTACATACAGCGCTGGTGACTCTGTTAAAGTTATCGAGGGACCATTCGCTTCATTTGTTGGAACTGTTGAAGCAGTAAATGCAAATGGAAAACTAAAAGTAAACGTTTCTATTTTTGGTCGTCCAACGCCAGTTGAGCTAGACGATACTCAAGTAGAAAAAGCATAAGAATATATTAACCACTGAACGGGAGACGAAAGTCGTTTGAACCGAGGAGAAAGGTATGGCAAAGAAAATTACAGGGTTTATCAAGCTACAAATTGAAGCTGGTAAAGCAAACCCAGCACCTCCAATTGGACCTGCACTTGGGCAAAAAGGTGTTAACATTATGGAATTCTGTAAAGCATTTAATGCAAGAACGCAGAAGGAAGCAGGAACAATTTTTCCTACGATCATTACAGTTTATTCTGATAGATCATTCACTTTTATCACTAAAACTCCACCAGCTACTTACCTTCTTAAGAAAGAGCTTAAACTTAAGTCTGGAGCTAATAAGCCAGGACACGAAGTTGTAGCAACTGTTAAAGAAGATGTTGTAACTAAGGTTGCAGAAGCTAAGATGCCGGACTTATCAGCTGCTGATATTGAAGCTGCTAAGAGAACAATTGAAGGTTCAATTCGTTCTGCTGGTATGAAGTTGGATTATAAATAATACGGAAGACGAAAGTCGTTAGAACCGTTGGAGGAATTATGTCTAAGAAAGTAAATAATAAAAGAAAAGAAGCTTTTGCAAAAGTAGATGCAAATAAGCTTTATAATGTAAAAGAAGCAATCACTCTTGCTAAAGATGCTGCATTCGCAAACTTTGATGAGTCTGTTGATGTTGCTTTCAGACTTGGTGTAGATCCAAGACACGCTGATCAGATGATTCGTGGTGCGATCGTTATGCCTGCTGGAACTGGTAAAAAAGTTAACGTTGTTGTTATCACTTCTGGTGAGAATATCACTAAAGCTGAAGCAGCTGGTGCTGACCTTGTTGGTGGAGACGATATCATCGTTAAGATCCAAGGTGGTTGGATGGATTTCGATAGAGTTATCGCAACTCCAGATATGATGGGTAAAATTGGTAGAATCGCAAGAATCTTAGGGCCACGTGGTCTAATGCCAAACCCAAAACTAGGAACTGTTACTACTGACGTTGAAAAAGCTGTTAAAGAGCAAAAAGCAGGTAAAGTAGAATTCAGAACTGAGAAAAACGGTATTATCCATGTTCCAATCGGAAAGAAATCTTTCTCTGAAGATCAAATCATGGAAAACTTTAAAGCTATCGCAGGCCATATCGTAAGATCTAAGCCTTCTAGTGCTAAAGGTACATACTTAAAATCGATTACGCTATCAACGTCAATGGGTCCAGGTGTAAAGCTTGATACTAATGATGTTGCAGCAAACGTTTAATATTAATAATAACTAGGGGTTGATGAAAGCCGGTTCGTTCAAGGACGTATAAAGCCTGCCCAAATCCCCCTCCAATAACAATTTAGGAGGTCAACATTATGATGACAAGAACAGAAAAAGACGCTGTCATTGCGAACCTCAAAGAGAAAATTGAATCTGCTAACGCACTTTTCTTAACCAACGTAATTGGTATTTCTGCCAATGATTCAGTTGCACTAAGAAAGAAAGTTAGAGACTCAAAAGGAACTATCGTAGTTACTAAGAACTCTCTTTTTGGAAAAGCAGCCCAGGGTACTTACGCTGAAGAACTCCTTGGAAGTCTTAAAGGTACGAATGCAGTAGCATTCGCATTTGAAGATGCACCAGGTGTTGCTAAGGCAATTTTTGAAACTTCAAAAGAATTAGAACATGTAAAAGTGGGAGATGGATTTTTAAAACAAAAAGCTCTTCCTGCTGCAGAAGTAGAAGCACTTGCTAAGCTTCCTTCAAGAGACGAAATGCTTGGAACGTTACTTGCTACGTTTATGGCACCAATCTCTGCATTTGCAAGACTTACTAATTCAATTAAAGATGAGTGTGAGAAGCAAGGCGTTGAAAAGCCAGCTGATCTAAAAGTAGAAAAAGCAGAAGAAACTGCTGAATAATTTAAATTTAAAAAAAATTTTAGGAGAATATTATGTCAATCACTAATGAACAATTAATCGAACACGTATCAAACATGTCTGTTTTAGACCTTGCTAACCTTGTTAAAGAGTTAGAAGATAAATTTGGTGTTTCAGCTGCTCCTGTAGCTGTTGCTGGTGGAGCTGGTCCTGCAGCTGCTGCTGAAGAGAAAACTGAATTTGACGTTGTACTAGCTGAAGCTGGTGCTAAGAAAATCAACGTTATTAAAGAAGTTAGAGGAATCACTGGTTTAGGTCTTAAAGAAGCTAAAGAAATCGTAGAAGGTGCTCCAAAGACACTTAAAGAAGGTGTTTCTAAGGAAGAAGCTGAAGAAATGAAGAAAAAGCTTGAAGCAGCTGGTGCAAAAGTAGAACTTAAGTAATTTGCTTGTTGCGTTAAAAAAATAAATAACTAAAAAGTGGAAGTGCACAAAAGTGTACTTCCATTTTTGTGTATGTGCGTGTAAATACATTTAATACAAAATAAATGATATAAATTGAGGAGTCTTTCCTATGGCAAAGGTTTTCAGCCCTAATGAGTGGTACAGACGTAGTTTCGGAAGAAGCGAGCACGTTATGGACCCACCAAGTTTAATGAAGTTACAAATTAGTTCTTACGAAGATTTTCTACAGAGAGATGTTCCTCCTGCTAGACGTGAGGACAAAGGATTACAAGCAGTATTTAAATCTGTGTTCCCAATTTATGATTTCAACAAAACTGTTTCTCTAGAATTCGTAAGTTATTCACTTGAAGAGCCTAAGTACTCAGTTCAAGAATGTAAGGCCCGTGGTCTTTCTTATGAATCACCATTAAAAGTTACAGTTCGTCTTGTTTTCTACGATATTGATGAAGATGATGAAGAGAACAGAACAATTTCTTCAATCAAGGAACAAGAAGTTTATTTAGGAAATATTCCTCTAATGACTTTCACAGGATCTTTTGTTTACAACGGAACTGAGAGAGTTATTGTTTCTCAATTACATAGATCTCCAGGGATCATTTTTGAGCACGACAGTGGTAAAAAACACTCGAGTGGGAAATTACTTTATTCTTCGAGAATTATTCCTCATAGAGGATCTTGGTTAGATTTTGAATTTGACCACAAGAACGTTTTATACGCTCGAATTGATAGAAAAAGAAAATTACACGCAACAGTTATTTTAAAAGCTTTAGGATACTCTGTTTCTGAGCTATTAAATCTTTTCTACAAAAAAGAAACACTTCATTTAAGTGAGAAGAAATTTGAAAGAGAACTTGATTTTAATTTAATGAAAGGTGCTCGTGCTGACGAAGATATTCTTGATCCTAAGTCAGGAAAAGCTATCGTTAAGAAAGGTAAGAAGATAACTAAGTTCCATATTAAAAAGTTTGAAGAAGCTGGAATTAAGACTTTACCTGCAACTATCGAGCAAATCGTTGGAAAAGTAATTGCTGATGATATTTATGATGAAGAAACTGGTGAGGTTTTAGTAGGTTCAAACGAAGCACTTACTGAAGCTCAAATTTATGACCTAATGAAAGCTGGTCATAAATCAATTGAAGTTCTTTATATTGATAATGTTAATTACTCTGACCAAATTAGAAACACATTATTATTAGATAAAACTAATTCTTACGAAGATGCATTAGTTAAAATCTTCGAAAGATTAAGACCGGGTGAACCACCAACAGTTGAAGCTGCTCAAGCTTTATTTGATAGTCTTTTCTTTGATGAAACAAGATATGACCTATCAAAAGTTGGTAGAATGAAGATCAATTATAAATTTGGTCTTGATATCCCTGTTGAAAATACAACATTAACTAAAGATGACATTATTAGAACAGTTCATTACCTAGTAGATTTAAACAATGGTAAGGGACAAGTTGATGATATTGATCACTTAGGTAACAGAAGAGTAAGAGCAGTTGGTGAACTTCTTGAAAACCAATTTAGAGTTGGTCTTGTAAGAATGGAAAGAGCTGTTCGTGAAAGAATGTCGATTCAAGAACTTGAAACGATGATGCCACATGATTTAGTTAACCAAAAGCCAGTTTCTGCTGCGGTTAAAGAATTCTTTGGTTCTTCTCAGTTATCTCAGTTTATGGATCAAACAAACCCACTATCTGAAGTAACTCATAAAAGAAGACTTTCTGCACTTGGGCCAGGTGGTCTAACTAGAGAAAGAGCGGGATTTGAGGTACGTGACGTTCACGCTACTCACTACGGAAGAATGTGTCCGGTTGAAACTCCCGAGGGACCAAACATTGGTCTAATTACTTCATTAGCTACATTTGCAAAAGTTTCTGAGTATGGATTTATTGAAACTCCATATAGAAGAGTAGCTGAAGACGGTACTGTTTCTGAGAAAGTTGATTACTTCTCTTCTTTTGAAGAAGAAGGGAAAATTATTGCACAAGCAAATAGAACTCACCTTAAGGGTGGAAAACTTGAAGGTACATTAATTCCTGCTCGTAAGGAAGGTGAACTTGCACTAGTTGATGCTGAAGAAGTAGAGCTAATGGACGTTGCCCCTTCTCAGATGATCTCGATTGCAACTTCATTAATTCCATTCCTTGAGCATGATGATGCTAACCGTGCATTAATGGGATCAAACATGATGAGACAGGCAGTGCCTGTTGTTAAAACTGATGCTCCTTTAGTTGGTACTGGTATTGAAGCAATTGTTGCTAGAGATTCAGGTGCTACACTATTTGCTGAACATGATGGAAAAGTAATCTTCGTAGACTCTAATAGAATCGTTATCCAAAGAGATAACTTCAAAGAAGATGAGTCTGGAGTTGAAATCTATAAACTAGTTAAGTACCAAAGAACTAACCAAAATACTTGTAATAACCAAAAAGCTCTTGTTAAAGAAGGTGACGTGGTTAAAGCCGGTGAGGTTATCGCTGATGGTCCTGGTACACATAATGGTGACCTTGCTCTTGGGCAAAACGTTCTTGTAGCGTTCATGCCATGGGGTGGTTATAACTATGAGGATTCAATCCTAATCTCTGAAGACTTATTAGCTCAAGATGTATTTACATCAGTTCACATTGAGTCTTTTGAAGTTGAAGCTCGTGATACTAAGCTTGGTAAAGAAGAGATCACAAGAGATATTCCAAACGTAAGTGAAGAAGCTCTTAAAGACCTTGATGAAGCTGGTATTATTAGAGTTGGAGCGGTGATTAAGCCAGGTGATATCTTAGTTGGTAAGATTACTCCAAAAGGTGAAACTCAACTTTCTCCAGAGGAAAAACTACTTAAAGCAATCTTTGGTGATAAAGCTGGAGATGTTAAAGATACTTCTTTAAGAGTTCCTTCAAGTGTACGTGGTACAATAATTAATGCTCACGTATTTACTAGAGAAGGTGTTGAGTTAGATGCTAGATCTAAATCAATTATTGAAAATGAAACTTCACTTATCAGAAGAGATGAGTCTATTGAGATTAAATCAATTCAAAACTCTTCACTCTACGCTATTGCGAAGATGTTAAAGGGTGCGAAGACAACTGATAAATTAGTTTCAGAAGATGGTTCAACTGAACTTCTTGGTAAAGGTGCTGAAGTTACTATCGATGCACTTAAGAATGTTCCATTTGAACTTATTGGATATATCCCTCTTGAAGCTGAGTTAGAAGAAAAGCTAACTGAGTACTTCGCGGATGTTAGAAACAGAATCAATATCGTTAGAACTCGTGCAAACGAAGAGATTGCAAAACTACACAAAGGTGATGAACTTCTTCCTGGTGTAATTAAGAAAGTTATCGTTTATGTAGCGATCAAGAGAAAGCTACAAGCTGGTGATAAAATGGCCGGTCGTCACGGTAACAAAGGTGTTATCTCAAGAGTTCTTCCAAAAGAAGATATGCCATACCTTGCTGATGGTGATCCAGTTCAAATCGTACTTAACCCACTAGGGGTTCCGTCACGTATGAACATTGGTCAGCTTTTAGAGCTTCACCTTGGTTGGGCAGGTCGTGGACTTGGAGAAAAAATTGGTTATATGTTAGAGCAACAAGCTGAAATGCATAAAATCAAAGATATGATTTCTGCAATCTATAAAAAACCAGAAGTTGATGAGTGGTTAAAGAAAGCAAGTGACAAACAAGTACGTGCACTAGCTGATAAGCTTAAAACTGGTATTCGTTTCTCTACTCCAGCATTTGATGGTGCTAAAGAAATTGATATCGAGGAAATGCTTGAATTAGGTGACCTTGATAGAAGCGGTAAAACAACTCTATTTGATGGTATCTCTGGTGAAGCTTTCGCTGAGGAAGTAACTGTTGGTATCATGTACATGCTTAAACTACACCACCTTGTTGATGAAAAAATTCACGCAAGATCAACTGGTCCATATTCACTCGTAACTCAACAACCTCTTGGTGGTAAAGCACAATTTGGTGGTCAGAGACTTGGGGAAATGGAAGTTTGGGCACTTGAAGCATACGGAGCTGCTTATACACTTCAAGAATTCTTAACTGTTAAGTCGGATGACGTTGTTGGTAGAACAAGAATGTACGAGTCGATCGTTAAGGGTGAGAAGATTCTTGAGCCAGGATTACCAGAATCATTTAACGTTCTTGTTAAGGAGTTACAAGCTCTAGCGTTAGATATGAAACTGGAAGAGCCTACGGCTGAGAATATTATTGGTAACTAATTATTAGAAAATATAAGAGAGGCAAGACTCTATGAAAGATTTATTAAACTTTTTTGACAAACCAAAAGACCCAATCAGTGTAGAAGCTATCTCAATTAAGATGGCTTCTCCAGACACTATTCGTGAATGGTCATTTGGTGAAGTTAAAAAGCCAGAAACAATTAACTATAGAACATTCAAGCCTGAAAGAGACGGTCTATTCTGTGCAAAGATTTTTGGACCAATCAAAGACTATGAGTGTATCTGTGGTAAGTATAAAAGAATGAAGCACAGAGGTGTTGTTTGTGAGAAGTGTGGTGTTGAAGTTACACTTTCAAAAGTTCGTCGTGAAAGATGTGGACATATTGAACTAGCAAGCCCTGTTGCACATATTTGGTTTTTAAGATCACTTCCTTCAAGAATTGGTGCTCTTTTAGACCTTACTCTTAAAGATCTTGAAAGAGTTCTTTATAACGAAGCTTATATCGTTCTTGAGTCAGCTACTGATGGTCAAGAAGGTGGGCTTCAGGTTGGAACAATTCTTTCTGAAGCTAAAGCTCACGAGCTTAAGGCTGCTGGTGTAGACTTCAAAGCTGGTATGGGTGGTGAAGTTGTTAAAGATCTTTTATCAAAAGTTGATATCGATACTTTAAACAGAGATTTAAGAAGAGACTTAAAAGAAACTACTACTGAATTAAATAGAGCAAAGATTATTAAGAGACTTAAAGTTGTTGAGTCTTTAATCAAGTCTCCAAATAAGCCAGAGTGGTTTATGATGGATGTAATTCCAGTACTTCCACCAGATCTTCGTCCACTAGTACCTCTAGAGGCAGGAAGATTTGCAACTTCAGATCTTAACGATCTTTATAGACGTGTAATTAATAGAAATAACAGATTAAAAAGACTTAAAGAGTTAAATGCTCCTGAAATCATTATCAGAAACGAGAAAAGAATGCTTCAAGAAGCAGTTGATGCTCTATTTGATAATGGTAGAAGAGGTAAAGTATTCACTGGTGCTAATAAGCGTCCACTAAGATCTTTATCTGATATGCTTAAAGGTAAGCAAGGACGTTTCCGTCAAAACCTTCTTGGTAAGCGTGTTGACTATTCTGGACGTTCGGTAATCGTTGTTGGACCAAACCTTAGACTACACCAATGTGGTCTTCCAAAAGCTATGGCCCTAGAACTTTTCAAGCCTTTTATTTACAACAAATTAATTGAAAAAGGTCACTGTACGACTATTAAAGTTGCTAAGAGAATGGTTGAGCAACAAAAGCAAGAAGTTTGGGATATCCTTGATGACGTAGTTCAAGAGCACCCAGTACTTCTTAACCGTGCTCCAACTCTTCACAGACTTGGTATTCAAGGTTTTGAACCTGTACTTATTGAAGGTAAGGCAATTCGTCTTCACCCTCTAGTTTGTACTGCTTTCAACGCTGACTTTGATGGTGACCAAATGGCAGTTCACGTTCCACTTTCAATTGAAGCACAAATTGAGTGTCGTGTTCTTGCAATGTCGACAAATAATATTCTATCTCCAAAAGATGGTACTCCAATTATCGTACCTTCTCAGGATATCGTTCTTGGTATGTACTACATGACAAGAATTAGACCATACGCTCGTGGTTATAACTCTACTTTCTCTTCTAAAGAGGAAGCTCAATTTGCTTACCACACTGGAAAACTTCACTTACAAGCTCCTGTTAAAGTAAGAATTGATGGAAAGATGATTGAGACAACTGTTGGTAGAACTTTCGTTTCAGATCAAATTCCAAGCTGTTTAAACTATGACGATATTAACAAAGTTCTTAATAAGAAAGAACTTGGTAAGCTTTTAGATAAGGCATATAGAAGAGGAACTGAAAAGGATACTGTTCTTCTTGCTGATGCAATTATGCAAACTGGATATCAGTATGCAACTAAAGCTGGTATCTCAATCAACGTAAAAGATATGACTATCCCAGATAGTAAGACTTCTATTATCGATGCTTCACAAGCTGAAGTAGATGCGATTACTCAAGAGTATAATGAAGGTTCTATTACTAACGGTGAGAGATACAATAAGATCGTAGACGTTTGGGCACAAACAAACGAAAAACTTTCAAAAGTTCTTATTGATAACTTATCAATTGATACATTTACTGGTGAAAAAGATGGAGAGACAAAAGAAGCTCCTTCATTTAACTCAATCTATATGATGGCCGATTCTGGTGCGAGGGGTTCAACTGCTCAGATCAGACAGCTAGCTGGGATGAGGGGTCTAATGGCCAAACCATCAGGTGAGATTATTGAAACTCCAATTACATCGAACTTCCGTGAAGGTCTTTCGGTTCTTGAATACTTCTCTTCTTCTCACGGTGCTCGTAAAGGTCTTGCCGATACTGCACTTAAGACAGCTAACTCTGGTTACTTAACTAGAAGATTAGTTGATGTTGCTCAAGATGCTATTATCCGTGGTTATGACTGTGGAACTGATGATGGTATTACACTAACTTCAATTATTGAAAATGGTGAAATTTCTGAGCACTTATCATCAAGAGTAATGGGAAGAACTGCATTAGAAGAAGTTAATGCTAAAGACGGTTCAGTATTATTTCCAAAAGATCACGTTTTCATGGAAAAAGATGCAAGCGTAATTGAAGATGAAGATATCGATCAAATTTCAGTTAGATCAGTACTTACTTGTAAAGAGAAGTATGGATTCTGTGCTAAGTGTTTTGGTCGTGACCTTGCTCGTGGCGGTTTAGTAAGTGTTGGTGAAGCTGTTGGTGTAGTTGCTGCTCAATCAATTGGTGAGCCAGGTACACAGCTTACAATGCGTACATTCCACGTTGGGGGTACTGCAACTGCTGGTGCACAAGTTAATAAAATGGAATCAAAAACTGCAGGTATCATTGCATACGATAATGTTAAAACAACTAAGAGAGCTGATGGTTCTTTAATTGTAATGAACAAAATCGGGGAAATCATCGTTAAGTCTGAAGAAGGTGATGAAAAAGAAAGATACCCAGCTATTTACGGTTCAACTATCTTCTTTAAAGATAGTGATCCAGTAAACGTAGGGGATAAGATTCTTGAATGGGATCCGTTTGCGATGCCAACTCTTGCTGAAGTTTCAGGGAAAGTTGTATTCGAAGATATGGTTGTTGGTTCAACTGTACGTGAAGAAATGGATGCTGTTACAGGTCTTTCTCACAAAGTTATTATCGAGTCTAAGAGTAAAGAAGATGCATCTAAGCAACCAAGAATCGTTATTGTTGACGAGTCTGGTGAGCCGATCATCGTTTCAGGAACTAAGAGACAAGCTGTATATAGATTACCTGTTGGAGCTAACATTACTGTTAACGAAGGTGATCAAATTGAAGCTGGTACTGTAATTTCTAAGATTCAACGTGAATCTACTAAGACAAAGGATATTACAGGGGGTCTACCAAGAGTTGCTGAATTATTCGAGGCAAGAAAACCTGCTAACTCTGCAACTATTGCTGACAAAGCTGGAACTATTGAATTTGGACCAGAAGTTCGTGGTTCAAGAAGAATATTAATTAAACCAGAAGATGGTTCTGAGCCATCAACTATCGCTGTACCAAAAGGTAGATACGTTATTGTTAATGAGGGTGACTACGTAAGAGTTGGAGACCCAATTATGGACGGACCTACTAACCCACACGAAATTCTGCGCGTATTGGGTGAAAAAGAAGTTGCAAGGTACATTGTTGATGAGATTCAAGAAGTTTACCGTCTTCAAGGTGTTAAAATTGATGATAAACACATTGAGGTAATTGTATCTCAGATGTTAAAGAAAGTTGAAATCTCTAAGGCTGGAGACTCAATGTTCGTTGAAGGTGACTCTGTAACAAAAGCTACTTTCTACGAAGAAAACGAGAAGCTCGTTGCTGATGGAATGGAGCCTGCACAGGCCAATTCATTGCTTCTTGGTATTACAAAAGCCTCTTTAAGTACTGACTCTTTCCTTTCAGCTGCTTCTTTCCAAGAAACAACGAAAGTTCTGACTCAAGCTACTTTAGAAGGTAAAAAAGATTACTTACGTGGTCTTAAAGAGAACATCTTAATGGGTAGACTAATTCCTGCTGGAACGGGTGTGCCGCGTTATGTTGAGTATCAAGCTGTTGAAAAAGCAGATGATTCTCAAGTAAGTTTAACAATGTAAATAATTTTCTTGTACAAGCATGGGCCCTGTGTTAAAAGCTCATGCTTAAAGAAAGTTTATTAAGGAGTAAAGCAAAATGCCTACTATAAACCAACTAGTTAGAAAGGGAAGAAAGGCTAAATACGAAAAAACTAAATCACCAGCTCTTGTAGGTTGTCCTCAGAGACGTGGTGTTTGTACTCGTGTTTATACTACTACCCCTAAGAAACCAAACTCAGCGATGAGAAAAGTATGTAAAGTAAAGTTAACTTCAGGTTTTGAAGTTATCTCTTATATCGGTGGTGAGGGACACAATCTTCAAGAACACTCTATCGTCTTAATCAGAGGTGGAAGGGTTAAAGATTTACCAGGTGTTCGTTACCATACTGTTCGTGGTTCATTAGACGCGAGTGGTGTTGATAAGAGAAGACAGCGTCGTTCTAAGTACGGTGCTAAGAAACCTAAGAATTAACGGAGATTAACAATGAGTAGAAAACATAGAGCAACCCCAAGACAAGTTCTACCAGATCCAAAGCATGATGATATTGTTGTTACAAAGTTCATCAATGGTTTAATGATCGGTGGAAAAAAAGCTGTTGCTGAAAAAATCTTTTATGGAGCTTTAGATAAGGCTCAAGAAAAAACTGGTGAAGAAGGAATCAAAGTTTTCAAAAAAGCTATGAGTAACGTTAAGCCATCAGTTGAAGTTAAATCAAGAAGAATTGGTGGGGCGACTTACCAAGTTCCAGTTGAAGTTAGACAATCAAGAAGACAATCTCTTGCTATTAGATGGATTAGAGACAATGCTAGAAACAGAAATGGAAAGTCTATGTTAGACAAACTTTCTGACGAGCTTGTTGATGCTGCTAATAACAGAGGTGGATCTATCAAGAAGAAAGAAGATGTCTACAAAATGGCTGAAGCCAACAAGGCGTTTGCTCACCTTAAGTGGTAATAAACTAAAATTACAAATAAAAAGAAAGGAGTGTTTTTACACTCCTTTTTTTATTTCTTTTGAGGTAAATTCCCAAGCATGAAAGACTTAAATAAAATTAGAAATATTGGAATTATGGCCCATATTGATGCGGGTAAGACTACAACAACTGAGCGTATCCTTTATTACACTGGAAAGAACTATAAGATCGGTGAAGTTCATGAAGGTACGGCAACGATGGACTGGATGGTTCAGGAGCAGGAGCGTGGAATCACAATTACATCTGCTGCGACTACTTGTTTGTGGAAAGATAATAATATTAACATTATTGATACTCCAGGACACGTTGACTTTACAATTGAAGTTGAGAGGTCACTTAGAGTTCTAGATGGAGCTGTCGGAGTGTTCTGTGCTGTTGGTGGAGTAGAGCCACAGTCTGAAACTGTTCATGCACAAGCAGATAAGTATAAAGTACCTAGAATTGCATTTATTAATAAAATGGATCGTATTGGTGCTGATTTTCATAATGTTGTTACAGAAATTAAAGAAAAACTTGGAAAGAATGCGACACCTGCTCAATTACCAATTGGTGCAGAAGATGAGTTCCAAGGTGTTATAGACTTAGTTGAAATGAAAAAAATCGTTTGGAACGGTGAAGATCTTGGGGCTAAGTATGAAGTACTAGAGCTTGATGACTCTGAAAGAGAAGAAGCTGAGATGTACAGAGAAGAGCTTATTTCAAGTATTGCAGACTTTGATGAGGAGTTAGCAGACTTATACCTTGGTGGAGAAGAAGTTCCTGTGCCAGTCATTAAGAAAGCTATACGCCATGCTGTTATAAAGGAAAGCTTTGTTCCAGTATTTTGTGGAACCGCTTTTAAGAATAAAGGTGTTCAACCTCTATTAGATGCAGTTATCGACTACTTACCATCTCCAGTAGAGATTGGTGAGACCAAAGGCCACGATGTTAAAAACACAGATAAAGAAATTACTCGTAAGCCTGATTTTGGAGAGGACTTCTCTGGTCTTGCATTTAAAATTGCAACTGATCCATTTGTAGGGCAATTAACATATTTCAGAATCTATTCTGGTGAGCTTAAAGCAGGTTCTCAGGTTTTAAATCCACATGATGGTAAAAAAGAAAGAATTGGAAAAATTCTTCATATGCACGCAAATAAAAGAGAAGAGCTCCAAAGTGCTGGTGCTGGTGATATTGTTGCTATTACTGGTTTGAAGTTTACGACAACAGGCCAAACACTTTGTGCTTCTAATAAGCCAATTATTTACGACTTAATGGAGTTTCCTGAAACTGTTATTTCAATTGCAATTGAACCTAAAACCACCGCTGATGAAGATAAGCTAGCGAAAGTATTAGATCAATTAAAAGTGGAAGATCCATCTTTTAAATATATGAATAATAAAGAAACGGGACAATTATTAATCTATGGAATGGGTGAACTACACCTTGAGATTATTGTTGATAGACTAGACCGTGAATTTAAAGTTGGTGTAAACGTAGGTTCACCACAAGTTAGTTATAGAGAAAGTATTGTAGGAACCGCTAAGGCCACTCAAAAATACGAAAAAGAAATTAACGGAAAAATGCAATATGGTGAGGTTACAATTGAAGTTGAACCAATCGATGAGCAAATTGTTGATTTTGAAGCAGACTTTAAATCTAGAGAAATCCCAAAAGACTTCTTTACTGCAGTTGAGCAAGGTGTTCGTGATTCTGTTCTAGGTGGAGCTATGGCCGGTTATCCGTTTATTGGAATTAAGGCGAAGCTAGTTGATATGAAGTTTGATGAGGATAACTCAAACGAACTTGCGTATACCATTGCAGCCTCAATGGCATTCAAAGAAGCTTGTCAAAAAGCAGGTTTAGTTCTTATGGAGCCAATAATGGATGTTGAAGTTCTTGCTCCAAATGAAAGCACTGGGGATGTAATTGCAGACATGAATACTAGGCGTGGAAAAATTTTATCGATGAATCCAAAAGCAGATAAAGAGATATTGAAAGTTGAAGCACCGCTATCTATGATGTTTGGCTATAGTACTGATTTAAGGTCAAGAACACAGGGTAGAGCTAGCTTTACTATGACATTTAAGAGATATGAGAGAATGGAAAACTCTCTAGCAAAACAAGTTTTAGAGAAAAGAGGTATTTTTCTTTAAAAGAATTAAATAAAAAAAGAGGATTTGCTTGACAAGGTGAATCCTCAGCAATATAAGAGACTTCATTTTAGAATTATTCGGAGAAGATTAATGAAAACTAATAGGTTGAGAATCAAGCTTAGAGCTTATGATTTCAATATTCTTGATACTTCTGTTCAAGAGATTGTTCAGACTGCAAAGAATACTGGAGCTAGAGTAGCTGGGCCAATCCCACTACCAACTGAAATTAACAGATACACTGTCTTAAGATCACCTCACATTGATAAAAAATCACGTGAGCAGTTCGAAATGAGAACGCACAAAAGACTTGTTGATATCGTAGACCCAACACAACAGACTGTAGATAGCCTAATGAAATTAGACCTCTCAGCTGGTGTTGACGTAGAGATCAAATACTAGTATAAGTTTCAAACTTATATTGTTTAATATTAACCATGAATGCATCCCAAGCAATGGGTGATGCTGTGGAGGAAAAATGTCGGAAGCATCCAATTTAAGCTTACCTGCTTTCTATGGAAAAAAAGCTGGTATGACTAGAATTTTTGACGAAGCAGGAGACAGTGTTCCTGTTACTGTTATCAAACTAATCCCAAACGTAATTTCACAAGTTAAAACTACAGAAACTGATGGTTATAACGCTTATCAATTAGCTTATGGTGAAAAAAGAGAAAAGCTTGTAAGCAAGCCTCAAAAAGGTCACCTAAAGAAAGCTGGTGTTGAGAAAACTATGTCTAAATTAGCTGAGCTAAGAGTAGATGAAGTAAGTGCAGATCTATTAGGTAAAGAGTTAACTCTTGAGAACTTTGAAGTAAACACTTTCGTAGATGTAACTGGTACATCTAAAGGTAAGGGTTTCCAAGGTGTTATGAAGAGATACAACTTTGCTGGTGGTCCTGCTGCTCACGGTTCTAAATTTCATAGAACTCCAGGTTCAATTGGTATGTGTGCATTCCCAGGTAGAGTACATAAGCAAAAGAAAATGCCAGGTCATATGGGTGTAGCAACTAAAACTGTTCAAAACCTTCAAGTTGTTGAGGTAAATCAAGAGCAGGGTTATATGCTAATTAAAGGTTCTGTTCCTGGTAGTAAGAATGGTTTCGTAAAAGTTGCGAAAGCACTAAAGAAGTAGGAGTAAGAAATGTCAGATATAACTGTATTAAATTCAAAATTTGAAAAAACTGGATCACTTACTTCTAAAGTTGCTTTAGATGCTGATCAAATCAGTGTTCCAGCTGTTCACCAAGTTGTTAAGGCAACTTTAGCAGGTAGAAGACAAGGTAATGCTTGTACTAAAACTAGAGCTCAAGTAAGCGGTGGTGGTGCTAAGCCATTTAAGCAAAAGGGTACTGGTAGAGCACGTCAAGGTTCTACAAGATCTGCTATCCAAGTAGGTGGTGGTGTAGCTCACGGACCAGCTCCAAGAGACTATACTCAAAAAGTTAATAAAAATATGATGAAGAAAGCAATTCAATCTGTAATTGCTGATAAATTACAAGCTGGAAAGTTAGTTGTAGTAGATACTTTAGAGTCTACTGGAAAAACTAAAGATATGTTTAAAGCATTAAGTGAAAGAAACTTACTTCCAGGTTTAGTTGTTACAGCTAGTAAAGATTCTAAAGCAATCTTAGCGGCAAGAAACATCAGAAACGCTAAAGCAATGGCCGTTGAAGGTTTCAGTGTTTACGAAGCTGTAAAATTTGAAAACTTAATTATTGAAAAAGAAGCAATTGAAAAGCTTCTTGAGAGGCTGGTGTAATTATGCATTTAGAACAAGTATTGATTAAACCTCTTTTAACTGAAAAATCTTCTGTAGCTACTGAGAACACTAATAGATATGTATTCTTAGTTCAAAGAGCTGCTAATAAGTATCAGATTAAAGACGCTGTTGAGAAAATGTTTGATGTTAAAGTATTAAACGTTAAAACTTCGGTATCTGCTGGGAAAGTTAAGAGAGCTGGTAGACATATTAAAAAGACTTCTAGCCAGAAAAAAGCATATATCCAGGTGGCTGAAGGACAGAAGTTAGAATTATTTAAAGGAATTTAAGAGGGATAATTATGGCTGTTAAAAAGTTTAAACCAACAACTCCATCTTTAAGAAAAATGGTTGTTTTAAGTTCAGAAGGACTTACTAAAACTGTTAAACCTCTTAAAGGATTAATGGAAAAGAAGACAAAAACTGCTGGTAGAAACTCTTTTGGTAGAATTACTTCTAGAAGAAGAGGCGGCGGTGCTAAACAAAAATATAGAGTTATCGATTTTAAGAGAACTAAAACTGATATCCCTGCAACTGTTAAAGCTATTCACTATGATCCAAATAGAACTTGTCATATTGCTTTATTAAGTTATGCAGATGGTGAAAAGAACTACATTCTTGCACCAAATGGATTAAACGTAGGTGATACAGTAATTTCTTCTGATAGTGCTGATATCAAGGTCGGAAATTCGAAATTACTACAAGATATTCCTGTGGGTACTTTAGTTCACAATGTTGAACTTCACCCAAGATCTGGTGGACAACTTGCTAGATCTGCAGGTTCTTATGCTCAGTTAATGGCTAAAGAAGGTAAAGAAGCTCTTTTAAGAATGCCTTCTGGTGAGTTAAGAAGAGTTAAAATCAACTGTAGAGCGACAATCGGTCAAGTTGGTAACCTTGAGCATGAGCAAATCAATATTGGTAAAGCTGGTAAGAATAGATGGAGAGGTCGTAGACCAAAAGTTCGTGGTGTTGTTATGAACCCGGTTGATCACCCACATGGTGGTGGTGAAGGTAGAACTTCTGGTGGTAGACATCCTGTGACTCCTTGGGGGAAACCAACTAAGGGATTCAAGACTAGAAAGAATAAGAGAACTGATAAGTTCATTGTTAAGAGAAGAAAGTAATTTAGGAGATATTAGATGGCTCGTTCGATTAAAAAAGGTTTCTTTGTTGACTATCATCTACTTGCTAAAGTTGATGAAGCAAAGAAAGAAGGTAAAGCTAATAAAGTTATCAAAACATGGTCTAGAAGATCTACGATTATTCCAGACTTCATTGGGTTAACTTTTGCAGTTCACAATGGAAAGAAATTCATTCCAGTGTATGTAACTGATAACATGGTTGGGCACAAACTAGGAGAGTTCTCGTTAACTAGAACTTACCACGGTCACGGTGCTGACAAGAAAAAGAAATAATAGGTAGGCAGTTATGATTACAGTTAAGAATAACAACGTTAACAAATCGGCAAGAAAAGTTCGTCAGGTTTGTGATCTTATTAGAAGAAAAAAAGTAGAAGACGCTTTAAGAGTTTTAAGATTTAGCGACAAAAAAGAAATCGCGATCATCTTAACTAAGCTTTTAAATAGTGGGCTTCAAATTGCATCTGAGAGTGACAAGTATGATCTTGATAACCTCGTTATTGATACAATTGAAGTGAATGAAGGCCCTACACTGAAGAGAATTCAGCCAAGAGCACAAGGTAGAGCATTCAGAGTTAGAAAAAGAACAAGTTACGTTAATGTAACTTTAAAAGAAGCTTAAGAGGTTATAATGGGACAAAAAGTACATCCTTATGGTTTTAGATTAGGTTATATCAAGGGTTGGCATTCTAACTGGTATGCTAAAGATAATTATGCAAAGACTCTTAAAGAAGACTTAGAAATTAGAAAATATATTAATAAAAATCTTTCTAATGCTGGTATTGCAAAAACAGAAATTACTAGAACTTCTGATCAAGTTAAAGTGACTGTTTTCTCTGCAAAGCCAGGTGTTGCAATCGGAAAGAAAGGTGCTGGGATTGATAAAATCAGAAATGATCTTAAGAAAATCACTAGCGGAACTCTTTTCTTTAATATTGCAGAAGTTAAGAGACCAGATGCTGAAGCGAAGTTAATTGCTGAAAACATTGCTGCACAACTTGAGAAAAGGGTTGCATTTAGAAGAGCGATGAAGAAAGTTATGACTCAAGCTTTTAGATCAGGTGTTAAAGGTATCAAAGTTAAATGTTCTGGCCGTTTAGGTGGAGCTGAGATGGCGAGATCTGAAGGTTATTCTGAAAGAAAAGTTCCTTTACATACTTTAAGAGCAGATATTGATTACGATACTGCTGAAGCTTTAACTCAATATGGAAAAATTGGTGTAAAAGTTTGGGTATATAAAGGTGAGATTTATAAGTAAGCCAAGGGCTTATTTGTTCTAAATATAAGAACGAGGATGTATGAAGCATCCAATTTGAAAGAGGTAAAAAATGTTAAGTCCTAAGAAAGTAAAGTGGAGAAAGCAGCAGAAAGGTAGAATGAAAGGCGCTGCCCATAGAGGAAACAAAATTACTTTTGGTGAATTTGCAATCCAAGCAACTGAGTGTGGATTTATTACAAATAGACAAATTGAAGCTGCCCGTATCGCTATTTCAAGAAAAACGAAAAGGGGTGGGAATATTTGGATTAAAATTTTCCCTGATAAGTCTTTAACTAAGAAACCAGCTGAAGTTCGTATGGGTAAAGGTAAAGGTTCTCCAGAGAAGTGGGTTGCTGTAATTAAGCCAGGTAGAGTTTTATTTGAAGTAGGTGGAGTTGATCCAACTCTAGCAAAAGAAGCTTTAAAATTAGCTACTTACAAGCTTCCAGTAAAAACAAAAATTATTACAAAAGAATAGTAGAAATATTGCGCAAAGTATTATATATACGGCGGATATTAAAATTTTGAGGATAGTATCATGTTAAAAATGAGTGAAATTAATAAGCTAGATGCTAGCGCTATTAATCAAAGAGTATCTGAATTAAGAAAAGAACTTTTTGATTTAAGACTGCAAAAAGCAACTACATCTGTTGAAAAATCGCACCTTCTTAATGACCTTAAGAAAGATATAGCGAGACTTTTAACAGTTTTAAATTCGAAAGCGAGTAAGTAATTATGAGTGAACAAACTAAGTTTAAAAGAACATTAAAAGGTACAGTGGTTAGTGCAAAGTCTGATAAAACTATCGTTGTTTTAGTACAAAGAAGATTTAGACATGCTGTTTACAGTAAGTACGTTAACCAATCAAAGAAATATCATGCTCACGACGAAGCTAATACAGCTCAAGAGGGTGATGTTGTAACAATTATCGAGTCAAAGCCATATTCTAAAAATAAGAAGTGGGAACTCGTAACTAAAAAGTAATATTGGGAGATACCAATGATCCAGATGCAGACAAAATTAGAAGTTGCAGATAATTCAGGAGCAAGAGTTGTTAAGTGTATTAAGGTGTTAGGTGGTTCTAAAAGAATGACTGCTCACCTTGGTGACGTTGTGGTTGTAGCTGTTCAACAAGCTCTTCCTGGAGGAAAGATTAAAAAAGGTGATGTTAAAAAAGCTGTTATCGTTAGAACTAAGTATCCTGTAAGAAGAGATGATGGTTCATACATTCAATTTGATAATAACAGTGTTGTTATTCTTGGTAACCAAGGTCAAGATCCAGTGGGAACACGTATCTTTGGACCTGTTGCTAGAGAGTTAAGAAACAAGAGCTATACGAAGATTTGTTCTTTAGCTCCAGAGGTTCTTTAATTTAGAAGGTTGAGTTATGCAAAAACTAAAAGTTAATGATGAAGTAATTGTTCTTGCTGGAAAAGATTCTGGTAAGAAAGGTAAAGTAAAAAAAATCAATTTTAAAAGAAAAACCGTACTTGTTGAAGGTGTTAATCTTTATAAGAAGGCTATTCGTCCAACTCAAGAAAATCCAAATGGTGGATTTGCTGATCTTGAGAAGGGAATCAACATTAGTAATGTTGCAGTTGTTTCTCCAAAAACTGGTGGGCCAACAAGAGTTAGAATTGAAGAAAAAGACGGTAAGAAGACTAGAGTTGCTACTAAGTGCGGTTCAGTTTTAAGTTAATCGAGGTACAAAATGGCTAGTAGATTAAACGATCTATACAAAACAGATATTAAAAAGAAAATGATGGACAAGTATTCTTATAAGAACGTTCACCAAATTCCAAAATTAGAAAAAATTGTAATTAATAGTGTAACAAGAGATGCAGTTACTAATGGTAAAGTTGTTGAGAGTATCATCAATGATTTAGCAGCGATTTCTGGACAAAAACCAGTTATCTCAAGAGCTAAAAAATCAGTTGCTTCATTTAAAGTAAGAGAAGGTCAAGCACTTGGTGCAGCCGTTACTTTAAGAGGTGACAGAATGTATGAATTCTTAGACAGATTTATTTCTTTCACTCTTCCAAGAGTTAAAGACTTTAGAGGTTTAAGCCCTAAAGCTTTTGATGGTAAAGGTAATTACAATCTAGGTATGAAAGAACAAATCGTATTTCCAGAAATTAACTACGACAAAATTGATAAAGTTCGTGGTATGGCAATTACATTTGTTACTAGTGCTGAAAACAATGATGAAGGTAGAGAATTATTAAGATTTTTCGGAATGCCGTTTAGAGAAAAATAAGGAATTAAACTATGGCAAAAGTTAGTGCAATTGCAAAAAACAACAGAAGAAAAAAACTTGCTGAGAAAGGTGAAGCTAAAAGAGCTGAGCTTAGAGCGAAGATCATGAGTGAAGATGTTTCAGTTGAAGAAAAATTAGAACTTCAAAAGAAACTTCAAAAAATGCCTCGTGATACAAGCAGAATCAGAGTTAGAAATAGATGTGAATTAACTGGAAGACCTAGAGCTTATTATAGAGACTTTGGTTTATCGAGAATCAAGCTAAGAGAAATGGCTCACCAAGGTATGATCCCAGGTGTTACTAAGGCTAGTTGGTAGGAGATAGAGATATGATGACTGATCCTTTAGCAGATATGCTAACAAGAATAAGAAATGCTGATAGAGCGGGACATTTAAAAGTAGATATCCCTGCTAGTAAAATGAAAGCAAATGTTTGCAAGGTTTTAAAAGAAGAAGGTTTCATTAAGAACTTTAAAATCTTAGCAAAAGAAGAAGGTGTATTTATTAGAGTTGGACTTAAGCCAGGTGCTTTAGTTGGACTTCAAAGAGTTTCTAAGCCTGGTCTTAGAATTTATAAAGGTTATAGAGATATCCCAAGAGTATTAAGTGGTCTTGGTGTTTCAATCCTATCAACTTCAGCTGGTGTTGTTTCTTCTAGAAAAGCAAAAGCAATGAAGCTTGGTGGTGAAGTTCTTTGTAACGTTTGGTAGGAGTTTAAGATGTCAAGAATTGGAAAACAACCAGTTGTAGTACCAGATAAAGTAACTGTTACTATCGCTGATAGAAAAGTAGTAGTTAAAGGTCCTAAAGGTGAATTAGATTTAACTCACCATGAAGGAGTTAGCGTTGCTCAAGAAGATAAGAGCATCGTTGTTAAACCAGTAGATGAGTCTCAGAAAAACAGAGCTCTTTGGGGATTAACAAGAACATTAGTAAGTAACATGGTTGAAGGTGTTACTAACGGATTTACTAAAAATTTAGAATTCAACGGTGTTGGTTACAAGGCCGCTGTTTCTGGAAATACAATTACATTAAACTTAGGTTACTCTCACCCAATTGAGTATGAGTTACCTGAAGGTGTTGCTGCTAAAGTTACTAAGAACGTAATTGAAGTTTCTGGTATTAATAAAGAATTAGTTGGTTTTACAGCTGCTAAGATTAGATCATTCAGAAAACCTGAGCCTTATAAAGGTAAAGGTGTTAAGTATGCTGATGAAGTTATCATTAGAAAAGCTGGTAAAACTGGTGGTAAAAAGTAATAGGTGAAATATGAGAAAATCATTAAAAAAGATAAAGAATCCATCAAAAGCTAAAGAGCAAAGAAGAAAGCTATCAATCAGATCAAGTGTAATTGGTTCTGCTGATAGACCAAGAATCTGTGCTACAAAAACAAATAAGAACTTATTTGTTCAAGTTATTGATGACTCACAAAATAAGACTTTATTTTCAGTTCAAACTTTTGGAAAGAATGCTGTTAAAGGTGGATCAAACGCTGAAGGTGCTAAAGTGGTTGGTGCTGAAGTTGCTAAGAAAATGTCTGAAAATAAAATTACTAAAGCAGTTTTTGATAGAAACGGTAGAAAGTACACAGGTGTTGTAGCTACTTTAGCAGACTCTATCAGAGAAGCTGGAATTCAAATTTAATTAGGGGTAATGATAATGTCTGAGAACAATGAAAAAGTAACAGAAACAACTGAAAAGAAAGCTCCAAGAAACGCAAAGAAAGCTCCAAGAAACGCAAAGAAAGCTGCTCCTCAACAAGAAGTAGTTGCTGATGTTGAAGAAAGAGTAGTTGCTGTAAACAGAGTTGCTAAAGTTGTTAAAGGTGGTAGAAGATTTTCTTTCTCTGCTCTTGTTATCGTTGGTGATAAGAAAGGTAGAGTTGGCTTTGGATTAGGAAAAGCAAAAGAAGTTCCTGATGCAATCAGAAAAGCTTCTCAAGAAGCAACTAAGAAAATGATTCATATCCCAGTTGAAAAAGGAACAATTCCTCACACTGTTTTAGGTGAATTTGATGCAGGTAAAATTTTATTTCACCCTGCTGCAGAAGGTACAGGTATTAAGGCTGCTGGTGCATGTCGTACAATTCTTGAACTTGCTGGTATTAAAGATGTTTTAACTAAATCTCTTAGAGGTTCAAACCCACATAACGTTGTAAAAGCAACTTTTACTGCACTTAGAGACCTAAGATCAGTAGAGCAAATTGCTAAAGCTCGTGGTGTTGAAACTAAGGGATTAAGAATAAGCAGAAGTAGATAATTCGGAGATCGTAATGAGTACTATAACTGTAAAATTAAAGAAAAGTCCTATTGCATGTACAGAAAAGCAAAAAGCTAATGTTATTGGTTTAGGTCTAAGAAAAGTTGGTAGTGTTAAGACTCTTGAGAATACCCCTTCAGTAAGAGGTATGATTAAGAAGATTATTCACATGGTAGAAATCGTAGAAGAGAAGTAATTAGAGGTAATCATGTTAACTTTAAATAACTTAAAGAGCCCTGGTGCTACAAGAAAGAATAAAAGAATTGGTAGAGGTCAAGGTTCTGGATGGGGAACTCAGGCTGGTAAAGGTCACAAAGGTCAAAAAGCAAGAGCTGGTGGAAGCACTGCACTTGGTTTTGAAGGTGGGCAAATGCCAATTTATAGAAGACTTCCAAAAAGAGGTTTTTCTAACGCTCCATTTAAAAAAGAATTTGCTGTTTTAAATTTAGATAGAATTGCTGATAAATTTGACTCAGGAGAAGTTTCTAGAGAAACTCTTCTGGAAAAAGGTTTATTAAGCGGTCGTTTCAAGACTTTACCAATTAAAGTTCTAGGGAATGGTGAATTTAATAAAGCATTAACATTCAAAGGAATTGCTAAATTTTCAAAAGCAGCAGAGGAAGCTATTTCTAAAGCTGGCGGGAAAATCGAAGCGTAATTAAAACTAAGGATAGTAAGTAATGTCAGGAGCTCAAAGTAAGCTTGAGGAGTTAAGAAAGCGTGTCTTTTTTACTCTTCTTATTTTAGGTGTTTTCAGGGTAGCAACGCAAGTTCCAACTCCAGGTGTAGATAGTAGTGCATTAACATCATTTTTTGATGGTATGCAAGGCTCTGTATTTGGTGTTTTTAATAACTTCACAGGTGGAGCATTAGAGAGATTCTCTGTACTTGCACTTGGGATCATGCCTTACATTACTTCATCAATTATCTTCAGTCTTTTGACTGTATCTTTTCCTGCTTTAGGTGAGTTACAAAAAGAGCCTGAGGGTCATAAAAGAATTCAACAATGGACAAGATACGCAACGGTTCTTCTTTGTGCAATTCAAGGTTACGGTTTATCTGTAGGTCTTGAAGCTTTAAAGAGTCCAAGTGGTCTTCCAATTGTTTTAGAGCCAGGTTGGTCTTTTAGAGGATTAACAGTAATTACCCTTACAGCTGGAACAATGTTCGTAATGTGGTTAGGGGAGCAAATTACTGAAAGAGGTATTGGTAACGGTATCTCATTAATCATCTTTGCTGGTATTGCAGCAGGAATTCCAACTGGTATGAGAGATACTGTTAATCTATTCCAAAACGGTGAACTTTCAGGATTAAATCTTGGAATCGTAATGGCTATCATGGTTGTATCTTTCTATATTATTATTTTTACTGAAAAAGCATTCAGAAAAATACCAGTTCAGTACGCGAAAAGAGTTGTTAATAATAGAGTATTTGGAGGCCAAGCTTCTCACTTACCTGTAAAAGTTAATATCTCTGGTGTTATGCCGCCAATTTTTGCATCTGCACTACTTGGTTTCCCGACAACTGTTTCTCAATTTATCCCTGAGAATTTAGCTGTAGGTGGTTTCCAATTAAAAATCTTCTTAGATACAATCCAAAACTCTTTGTATCCAGGAAAGATGCTTTATAACGTAGTGTTTGTTGGGCTTATTATTTTCTTCTGTTATTTTTATGCTCAAATCCAATTTAAAACTGGAGATATTTCAGAGAATTTAAGAAAAAATGGTGGTTTTATTCCAGGTATTAGACCAGGACAAAAAACTGCTGAATTTTTAGATATGGTAGTAACTAGGTTAACTCTTGTGGGTGGTATCTATGTTTCTGCAATTTGTATTATGCCAGCTATTTTATTTAACGTAGCTAAAGTTCCATTCTATTTTGGTGGTACTTCACTGTTAATCTTAGTTGGTGTTGCTATTGATACGATGGCACAAGCTGAGAGTTTCTTAATCTCTCAACGTTATGATTCTGCTTACAAGTCTCGCGGCAAGTATAGTGGAGCTGGAAGAAGGTTTTAATGAAAAACTTAATCTTCTTAGGAGCACCGGGATCAGGAAAAGGGACACAGTCTGCTGTGTTAAAAGAGCAGGGTTATTCTCATGTTTCTACGGGTGACCTATTAAGATCTGAGATCGCAAGTGGCTCGGAGCTTGGTAAGAGGGTTAAGGGAGTTATGGACGCAGGTCAGCTGGTTTCAGATGATTTAGTTGTTGAACTTCTAAAAGCAAATTTAGATTTAGAAAATAAAAAGTATATTTTCGATGGTTATCCTCGAAATATAGCTCAAGCGAAAACTCTTAATGGAATTATCGATGGGCATGACTACTTAGCTGTTTACTTCAAATTAGATACAGACATGCTAGTAGAAAGGATAACAAATAGAAGAACTACTAAGGATGGAAAACATATTTATAATTTAAAAACTAACCCGCCAAAAGTTCCAGGGATTTGTGACGTTACGGGTGAGGAATTAATTCAAAGGCCTGATGACACTGAAGAAGTGGTCAGAAATAGAATGAAGGTTTTTGAAGACAACATGATGGAAGTTATACGTCTTTACAGTGACTTAGGGAAACTGGTAGAGATAAACGCTGACCAAGATGTTGAAGATGTAACTAGAGACTTAACTAGTAAGATTAAATAAATTTGATTATTGCCATTTCAACACATTTTGTGTATTGAAGGGTGTTAATCTATTAGGTGAATTGCAGTAATGGCTGAAGTAAAAGGTGACATTATTGAGGTAGAAGGCGAGGTATTAGAGCTTTTACCGAACACAAAGTTCAAGGTAAAGCTACCTAATAACCACGTTGTACTAGCTCATATTAGTGGAAAGATGAGAATGCATTTTATCAAGATTTTGCCTGGAGATAAGGTGCTTGTTGAAATAAGTAAGTATGACTTAAGTAAGGGCAGAATAATTTATAGAAGTAAAGGATAAGAAATGAAAGTAAGATCAAGTGTTAAAAAGATCTGTAAAGATTGTAAAGTTATAAAAAGAAAAGGTGTTTTGAGAATTATTTGTAAAGCAAATCCAAGACACAAGCAGAGACAAGGTTAATTAGGAGTAGTTAATGGCTAGGATATTAGGTGTCGATTTACCAAGAAATAAAGCAATGAAAATTGCAATCACTTCTCTATATGGTGTAGGACCAAAAATTGGTTCTGAAGTTTTAGCGAAAGTTGGAATGGATCCTGAGAAAAACTCTAACGAGGTAACTGAAGAAGAGACTAACGAAATCAGAAAGGTTCTTGAAGACTATACAGTTGAAGGGGATCTTAGAAGAGAAGTTGGATTAAATATTAAAAGATTAAAAGACCTAGGTTGTTACAGAGGAATTAGACATAGAAAGTCTCTTCCATGTAGAGGTCAAAGAACTCATACGAATGCTAGAACTAGAAAAGGTAAAGCTGTTTCTATTGCTGGTAAGAAATCAATCAAACAAATGAAGTAATAAGGCGAGATAATTATGGCTAAGCAAACAACTAAAAAGAAAGTAAAAAAGAATATTCCTCAAGCCGTTTGTAGTATTCAGGCTTCATTTAATAATACAATTGTAACTTTTTCTGAGCCAAATGGTAACGCTATTGCTTGGGCAAGTGCTGGTGGTTTAGGTTTTAGAGGTTCTAAGAAATCAACTCCATTTGCTGCACAGGTTGCTTCAACTGAAGCTGCTAAGAAAGCAATGGAACACGGGGTAACTTCTGTAGACGTTAAAGTTAAAGGACCAGGTGCAGGTCGTGAAAATGCAATTAGAGCTCTTTTAGCAGTTGGATTAAGAATCACTTCTGTTGCAGATAAGTCTCCTATGCCACATAATGGTTGTAGAGCACCAAAAAGAAGAAGAGTATAATTTATAAGCTATAGTTTAGAGGAGAACCTTAATGTCTATTAACAATACTTACGCAGCAAAAAATTGGATCGATATGATCCGCCCAACAGCTTTAGAAGTTGATAACGATGCTCTTAAGCCAAACTACGGTAAATTCGTAGCTAAGCCACTTGAAAGAGGATACGGACTAACTTTAGGTAACTCTTTAAGAAGAGTTCTTCTTTCTTCTATTCAAGGTGCTGGTATTGTTGCTGTTAAAATCGACGGTGTTGAGCATGAGTTTGGAACTATCAATAACGTAAAAGAAGAAGTTTCAGAAATCATCTTAAACTTAAAAGAAGTAAAATTTAAAATCACTGATAAAGAAGAAGTTAATCTTGTATTAGAAAAAACTTCTGAAGGTGCTGTAATGGCTTCTAATATTGCTGAAAATGCAAATGTAGAAGTTTTAAATCCTGAGCACGTAATTTGTAATATTTCTTCTGGTGGATCTATCAGAATGGAATTAAAAATTGCACGTGGTAAAGGTTACGTTTCAGCATTAGATAATAAAGAGCAATTTGATATGCCAGTTGGTTGGATTTATCTTGATACTCTTTTCTCTCCAGTTCACAGAGTTAATTACACTGTAACTAACGCTAGGGTTGGAAAGAGAACTGATTATGATAAATTAACTCTTGAGGTATGGACTAATGCTGGTGTTGATCCAGTAGATGCAGTTGCTTTCTCTGCTAAAATTTTAAGAGATCAATTAACTGTATTCCTTAACTTTGAAGATGAAGATGCTCCTGTTGAAGTTCAGACTACTGCAGCTCCAACAACTCAGAGCTCTCCAACTAATGAAGCGTTACTTAAGCCAGTTTCTGAGCTTGAGCTTTCAGTTAGATCAGCTAATTGTTTACAAAATGCAAATATTAAATATATTTATGAACTCGTTTCTAAGACTGAAGGTGAAATGCTTAGAACGAAAAACTTTGGTAGAAAGTCTTTAAATGAAATTAAAGAAATTCTTACTCAAATGGGTCTTGGGCTTGGTATGAAAGTTGATAGCATCATGAAGCAAGTTCAAGGTGACAATTAATTTAGGAGTAAATAATGAGACACAGTAAACATAAATACAAATTAGGTGTTAATCCTTCTCACAGAAAATCTCTACTGAGAAACTTAGCAACTGAACTTATTGATCACGGTAAAATCAAGACAACTCAAACTAAAGCAAAAGCTTTAAGACCATTCGTTGAGAAACTTGTTACTGCTGCAAAAGAAGATACAGTTCAAAACAGAAGAATTGTTTTAGCTAAGCTTGATAACAAAGCTGCTACTACAAAACTTTTCACTGAAGTAGCTCCAAAGTTCAAAGAAAGAAACGGTGGATACACTAGAATCATCAAACTTGCTGATGGTAGAGTTGGTGATGCTTCTAAAATGGGTTATATCTCATTTGTAGAATAGATTTTAAGTAAATTAAATGATATTAAAGACCCTCGAAAAGAGGGTCTTTTTTTATGTCTCAAAGATTAATTGTAATATTAGCTATTATTGGAATCACTTTAGGTTATACTGTTTATGAATCAGTAAAGCTGCAAGATAAGCTTAGTGAGCCAGGTGAGTATTACAAGTCAAACTCAGTTCTCAAAACCCTTCCTGAGGTAAAATTAAAAGAATTTAATAGTGATAAAGAAGTAGAGTTAAGAACTCTAGCGGCCAGTGGTGTAAATGTAATCGTTCATTTCTGGGCAACTTGGTGCGCACCTTGTGAGAAAGAGTTACCAGCACTAAAAGAACTTACAAATCAGCTCAAAGATAAAGAAAATGTTAAATTTTTATTCATTGCTGTAAACGATCAAGTCAAAGATGTATTGAAATTTCTTAAAAAATACGATCTTTCGACTTCAAAAAACGTATTAATTTTAGAGGATAAAGAGTTTGTTCATCAAAAAGTTTTCGGTACTTATAAGTTACCGGAAACATACGTATTTTCAGCTAATACAAATCTTTTAAAACGATTTGTTGGGCCTCAAGAGTGGAATAGTCCTCAATATATTCAATATTTTACAAACTTGTAAGTACTCGTAATCACATTAAATGCCTGAATTCTGACCATTTTCTTTGCAAAAATGATTTAGGTGTCAAGAATATCTGCAATTCATCCGATTAGAATTAAGAATCTTTGTAAAGTCAGGAGACAAAGTATGATTGATTGGAAGAGCATTAAAGACTTACATGTAAACAAGAAACTAGAACAAGTTATTGGTAAGTGGTTTGGAGTGGATATTTTCTATACAGATAAGCATGGAAATATTCAGGGAGACTTTGAAGGTGGTGATTACGAAAGTCACTTCTTTAAAATTCAAAATAGTTTACCTCATGGTAAACAAATTCTTGCTCAGGATATTGAGAAGGGAATTGAATTAGTAGAGAACGCTGATAAGCAGTGTTATTACTTTGATTCGTTCTTTCCACACGTAAGAGTATTAGCATCTAAAATTGAAGTTGATGGTGAATTCTTAGGTGCGGTATTTGCTTATCCATATGTGACTGACAAGATTTCTGCAAGTGAAGTACAAGAAATTCATGATAAGGTTGTTGAGTGTGGAGCAGATCCAGCGGATGCAACAGCTGCAACAGAGAATCTTAAAAAGTTACAACACCATGAGTTTGAATACTTAAAAGAACTTATTGGACTGGTAGCAGACGAAGTATCGACTGTTTATAGTGAAGTGAGTAAACGTGAAGAAAGAATTGCAGACCTGAATGCAGAACTTGGAAATAAGTATAGATATCATAATATCATTGGTAAATCGAAAGCTATGCAAGCTGTTTATCACTTACTAACAAAAGTTTCTAATTCAGAAGCAACTATTTTAATTCAAGGTGAGAACGGTACAGGTAAGGAGATGGTTGCAAAGGCAATTCATTATAATTCTCCAAGAAAAGATGCTGTATTTATGGCCGTAAACTGTTCTGCATTTAATGATAACTTATTAGACTCAGAGCTTTTTGGACACGTTAAGGGTGCCTTTACTGGTGCAGTTAAGGATAAGAAAGGTTTCTTTGAAGTTGCCAATGGTGGGACATTATTTCTCGATGAGATTGGGGATATGTCTTTATCAATGCAGGTAAAGCTTTTAAGGGTTTTACAAGAATCTACTTTCTTACCTGTTGGTGCGACTCAACCTAAAAAAGTTAATGTTCGTGTGATCGCTGCAACGAATAGACCTTTAAAAGAAATGATGGCAAAGGGTGAGTTCAGAGAAGATCTTTATTATAGAATTAACGTAATTAACGTGAAGATTCCTTCTTTAAAAGAAAGACAAGAAGATATCCCAGTATTAATGGATCATTTCTTAGAAAAGAAATGTGATGAAATGGGTTACCCAATGAAAACTTGGGCAAAGAAAACACTTGAAAAGTTTATGGATTATAAGTGGCCAGGTAACGTACGTGAACTTCAAAACGAAGTTGAAAGATTAGTTGTACTTGCTGGTGATGATAAAACAATTAATCCAGATATGATTAGTGAGAGAATTACTGATGCAGTTGATGGACCAACACCTGTTGGAAACCTTAGAGGAATTAATACTAAGGGATCTTTAAAGGGTGCCCTGGAAGAACTTGAAGCTTATATGATTAAAGAAGGTTTAAAGAGATGTAATTTTAATAAGTCGAAGCTTGCAAAAGAGCTTGGAATCTCAAGAGCTGGTTTAATTATGAAAGTCGATAAGTATGATCTTGATAAGCGCAAGAAAGCTGCTGGTGAATAAATCAAAATAACATTTTGCATAAAAAAGAGGGAGGCGTAAGTCTCCCTTTTTTGTTACTTGTGCGCATTGTCTCTAATAGTATTCAAATTGAAAACTTGCTCCTCTATGGTATAAATGTTTGTTTTTATAATTTAAGGAGAGAGCGATGGCCTTTACAAATGAGGAAAAGCGCAGCTATTTACAAGAGCAAAATCAACAAGCCAGACTTGGTGGTGGTGAAGCTAGGATTAAACGCCAACATGATCAAGGTAAGTACACTGCTTTAGAGAGAATTGAAAAATTACTAGATCCAAATTCATTTATCGAATTTGATAAATTTGTAAAACATAATTGTACATCTTTTGGTATGGAGAAAACTCAATACCTAGGTGACGGTGTTATTACAGGTATTGGAAAAATCAATGGCAAGCAAGTTGCTTTATTCTCGCAAGACTTTACTTGTTGGGGGGGAGCTCTTGGTATGGCCTATGCAAAGAAGATTTGTAAGATCATGGACTTTGCAATTGAAAATAAAATTCCAGTTATAGGAATTAATGATTCTGGTGGAGCTAGAATTCAAGAGGGTGTTGAGTCCCTCGCTGGTTATGCTGAAATTTTTCACAGAAATGTTCAGGCAAGTGGTGTGATCCCACAGATTTCTTTGATTATGGGTCCATGTGCTGGTGGGGCAGTTTATTCTCCGGCCATGACTGATTTTATTTTCATGGTAGATAAAACTTCTTATATGTTTGTAACAGGACCAGAAGTTGTAAAAACTGTAACTCACGAAGAAGTGACTAAAGATGAATTAGGTGGTGCAAGTACTCATAATGAAAAGTCTGGTGTTGCACACTTCTTATGCTCAGATGAAGACGATTGTTTAGAACGTGCACGTGAACTACTTTCATTTTTACCAAGTGGTAACTTCACAAAAATCACTCAAGAAAAAAATAATGATTCAATAAATAGAGAGAACTCAAAGCTTAAAGACTTTGTTCCAGTAAATTCTAAAAAGCCATATGATATGAAAGAAATCATTATGGAAATCGTAGATAATAATCACTTTTTAGAATCTCAAAAGGATTTTGCAAAAAATATTATCTGTGGTTTTGCAAGAGTTGGTGGATATAAAGTAGGTATTGTTGCTAATCAACCTGCCATTCTTGCTGGTTGTTTAGATATTGATTCTTCTACAAAAGCCGCACGCTTTGTACGTTTTTGTGATGCTTTTAATATCCCGCTACTAACTCTAGTTGATGTACCAGGTTTTTTACCTGGGACGACTCAAGAATATGGTGGAATCATTCGTCATGGAGCAAAACTTCTCTACGCTTTTTCTGAAGCAACTGTGCCGATGATAACTTTAATTACAAGAAAAGCTTATGGTGGTGCCTATGATGTTATGGCATCTAAGCATATTGATGCTGATATTAATCTTGCTTACCCAACTGGTGAAATTGCAGTTATGGGTGCTGATGGTGCCGTTAATATTATTTTTAGAAATGAACTAAAAGGTCTTGAAGGTGATGCTTTTGATAAGAAAAAAGCTGAACTTGTAGAAAACTATGAAAAAGAATTTGCAAACCCTTATAAAGCTGCAGCTCTTGGTTATGTGGACGAAGTTATTTATCCAGAGCAAACAAGAACTAAGATTGCACAATATTTAGACTTCTTAAAAAATAAAGATGTGCAAAGACCAAATAGAAAACATGGAAATATCCCTCTATAAGGAAATACAATGAGTAAGAAAAGAATTTTAATTTGTAATAGAGGTGAAATTGCAATTCGTGTTGCCAAAGCCATTAGAGAGCTAGGCCATATTGCAGTTGGCTTTTATACAGATAATGAATTAGAAGCTAGCCACCTTGAGTATTGTCACGAGTGGGTACACTTAGTTGGTAGTGGAAATACAGAAACTTATTTAAATATTGAACAAATTTTAAATGTAATTAAAGAGCATAAAATAGATGCTGTTCATCCTGGATATGGTTTCTTATCTGAGAATACAAAATTTTCCAAAGCACTAGAAGATGCTGGTGTGACTTTTATTGGTCCACACGCAGAGGCCATTCATAAGATGGGTGATAAGGCGATCTCCAAACAAATGGCAAAGGATGCAGGAGTTCCAGTCGTTCCAGGGTCTACTGGAGAGATTGATTCACCAGAAGAAGCTGCCACAATTGCAAAAGATATTGGATATCCAGTGCTTTTAAAGGCCGTAGCTGGTGGTGGTGGTAAAGGAATGAGAATTTGTCATTCTGAGGAAGAACTTTCTAAAAACTTTGAAGCTGTAAGGCGTGAGGCCCAATCATCTTTTGGTAACCCGGGTGTATTAGTTGAAAAGTTCATTGTGAATCCACACCATATTGAAGTGCAAATTTTAGCTGATACTAAAGGTAATATTTATCATTGCTATGAAAGAGAGTGTTCAGTTCAAAGACGTCACCAAAAGATCATAGAAGAAGCACCTTCTCCATTTATTGGTGATGATGAAAAGCTTCGTAATAATATTTGTCAAACCGCTATCAAACTTGCACAGGCGGTTAATTATAATTCAGCAGGAACTGTTGAGTTTATTATGGGTGAAGATAAATCATTCTACTTTTTAGAGATGAATACGCGTATTCAAGTTGAGCATCCAATTACAGAAGAAATAACTGGAATAGATCTTTTAGCGAATATGATTAAAGGTGCCTTAGGTGAGGACTTTGATTTTAAATCGCAAGATGAAATAAGTATTCGTGGCCATGCTGTGGAGTGTCGAATTTGTGCTGAGGACCCTGTAACAATGTTACCGGCGCCGGGTCAAATTAAGGGTTTTGAGTTCACATTTCCCCAAGGAATCCGTTTTGATCACTGTATTTACAATGGTTTAGAGGTTAAATCTGATTTTGACCCTATGATTGGAAAATTGATTGGTGCTGGACATAATAGAAATGTTGTTATACGTAAGATGCGATGCGCGATTGAGAGCTTGATGATTGAGGGAATCAAGACCAATACGCAACTACACGAAGTAATTCTTCATGAAGAGAGCTTTGTTAGTGGTCATTACACAACGAATTATATCGCTGAAATTGAACCGCAAAGCAAAGTTGAAGATCGTGTTAGTGATGAAGAGGTTATTAAGAGAATTTTATCTTATGAGTATTCAATGCTCATGGATAATTAAGTGAGTTTTGTGAAATGAAATATTATATTATTAATTCAGAAGGCAAAGAAGTTTCTTTCGATATTTCGTCGATGAATAAGTCTGTTAAAGGACTCGTTGATGTGAATATTACCCATGAAGATAAGTCACAGAAAAAATATTATATCAAATCAATTGCTGGGAAAAACTATATCTCAAACGATATGAAGACTTGGGAAAAAGTTCCTGCAATTAGTACTATCAAAGGTCTCGTAAACGTTAATCAATCAATAAATGTTTATAGAGGTTTTAAGCCATCAGGTCTTGCTCAAGGCAACGCTGGAACTCTAGTAACTGATATGCCAGGAAAGGTTGTAAAAGTACTTACAACTGAAGGTGCAGTTGTTCAAAAGGGTGATACACTTTTAATTTTAGAGGCCATGAAAATGGAAAATGAAATTAAGGCCGGTGTTGATGGTGTTGTTAAAAAAGTGAATGTTAAAGAAGGTGATGCTCTAGAGTCTGGTCAGTTAATGATCGAAATTGAAGAGTAATAAATAGCTAATTTTACAATAAATAATCAATAATTACCCATCCTTATCCCATCTATTGAACTGTGTTATAATTTAATAGATGGGTAGTAATGCAAACAACTCTATTATCCTAGGTGAGTCTTTAAGAGGCTACTTTTATCAATCTCTTTCTGAGATTAATAAGAAGTCTTTGTGTCCAGTTCCTGAAGAAACTATTTATTATTCAAGTGAAGTTCTTTTTACATATTCAAGCTCAGAGAAATTCTTTGATATAAGTGATGGGCAAGTTAGGGAAAAGATTCTTGGAATGAAGTTATTGGAAGCAGCTAATTTAAACTCAGATCAAAGAAAAAGAGAGTATAAAGAGATTGCTGATACGGCATTAGTACTTACTGGTTATTTTTCTAAGTCAATTGACTCAAAACTGGTAGATTCCCGATACTACATGCAAATTGGTAAGTCCGCTTATGAGAGTATGAATTCACTCGCTCCTAGATGTTATGACATACCAAGTTTTTATAAAATGATGGCAACTTGTTTTGAAAGTTTAACTAAGATAATGACAGTATTTGGTGAAAATAATCAAACACAATTTGACTCTCAAGATGAACTAATGAATCTCATTCAAGGTATTCAAAGTAACGATTCTAAAAAAGTATCTTAGACTATTCTTTTGGACCGACCTTAATTACATTCCACTTACCATTTAAGAACTTCTTTAAAAATTTATTAAAATCCTCATGACTGAAATTATTAATTTTTTCAAAGCTCTTATGTTGATAATCTAAACCTAGTCCATGCAGAACTGGAATTGAGTAAAAGTTAGCGTAATCATCATTTGTTTGAACATTAAGGAGATGATTACCTTCAATCATCTTTTTTACGCGATTAAACTCACTCTTGGAAAGTCCATTTTTCTTCATTTTGTCTAGAATGTGGAGAATGGCCTCAATCGCCTTATCAACTTTATCTTTACCAGCTCCGATATATATACCCCAGTATCCAGCTTCTAGTGCACTATGATGAAGTGGTTGAACAGCATAGCAAAGACCTTTTCGATCTCTAACATCAACAAATAATTCAGAGGATTGACCTGAGAGATAATTTGTTAGCATTTTTAAATAAAGATCTTCTGTAACACCATTTTTATAAGAATGTTTACCTATAAATATATGTGTTTGTTCACGATCAAAGTGAATATCAACTTCTTTTTCAAAAATTGGTTGAACTTTATTCTGGTTTTTTACATTTTCTTTACGATCTTTAAACTCTTTGAAGTATGGTTCGAGCTCGCTCAAAATCGATTCAAAAGTTTGATTTCCACAATAGGTGAATACGATTTCAGCATCTTTAACTCTGTCTTCGTGAATTTTAAGAATATCTTCTCTTTTAATATTATTTAAACTTTGGTCTGTACCAGTCATATCCATTGCGTAGGGATGTCCATTAAATACTAATTGATTTAATTGTTTAAAGCATTGCTTTACAGGATCTTCTTTCTGCATTTCATGTTGGCGAAAAATCAATTCTTTTTCTAAGAGAAGATAGTTCTCAGGAATTGCTGGCTTGAAGAAACACTTAAAATAATCTTCAAATAGAGATTGAGTGTGCTCACTTAATCCATGCATCGTAATACCATAGGCATTTTTCCCTGCATATCCATTAAGGTAAGCTGACTTTGTCTCAAGTTCTAGTTTTAATTGATTATAATCTTTATCTGCATGTCCATTAAGAATTAACTTTGCAAGAAGATTATAAATACCATTATTCTTAGGAGTCTCATGACTTAATCCACCTTTAATATACGAGTGAAAAACAAAAGTTGGAGACATATTATTAAAACGGTGAACAAACTTAACACCTTTTGCAATTTGATAAACTTGTACGTTAGGATCATGCTTTGATGTTTCAGTTTTAATTTTAGCAGAGGACTTTTTCTTCTTTGCTGTTGTTACTAGATTTTTTTGAAATTCACTTATTTTAGCTTTGATTTTATCTGTATCTTTTACATTTTGAGGTAATTGAACATTAATATGAGAATTACGTGCAAATACTTCTCTTAGGCTCTCATTAATCTCCTCTATAGATGAGTTTTTGATTTCGTCTAAAAATTGATCTTCACAGTGGATGTCTCCATTTTGGGCAAAGCCGTGACCAAGTGAAAATGAGAATGATTCAATTGTTTCTTTCTCATAAACTTTTGAAGAGATGTATTGATTTCTAATTCTTTCAACTTCTTCTCTTGAAAAGCCTTTTTCCATAACTTCTTTTAGTGTCTTTTGAAATTGTTTTAAAACTTTATTTAAATTTTCAATTGGGAACATAATTTTAAGAATATGAATCCCACCGTCATTAAAGAACATTGTAGAGCCACTTGTTGCTGTTGCAATTGATGATTCTGTAATCATATCTTTATAAAGAGGAGAGATATCACCAAATGCAAGACAATTAATAGCAAGGTCTTCAGTTGCACTCTTGTGGGTAAGGTACTTATCACTATCAAATGAAATGACCATGCTCACTTGATTAACTTCTTTTTTATGTAGGTTTAGTGTGGGGTTTTTCTTTAAAGAAAATTTTCCAAACTTAGAAGATGGTCCATCAGGTAATTTGAATTTTTCAATCGTGCTTACAATTTTTTGTTTGTTCTTTAAATCACCAGAGACAACCAGAAGAGCATTACTATTATTATAATAATTCTTTCTAAAATCGACTAATTGCTTACGACTAAATGATTTTATATTCTTTTCTGTTCCAAGAATTGGATGATTATATCCTTTAGTAAAAGAATTTTTTTGCATTTGAAAGAAATTAAATTGAGTCGGGTTATCAATAGAACGTCTATATTCTTCAAAAACAACATCTCTCTCTGGAATAATATCTTCTTTTGCAAACTTAGGATTACTCACCATATCTAATAAAATTTCTACACTGTTCTTTATTTTAGTGACTGGAGAGTTAATATAGTAACAAGTATAATCAAAAGAAGTGAAAGCATTGATTTCACCACCAAATGACTCAACTTCTCTTGCAATAAGTGCTCCCGGTCTTTTTTTAGTTCCCTTAAAGAACATATGCTCAAGGAAGTGAGCAATACCACGATCTTCTTTGGCCTCTAATGCACTTCCTGCTCGAAACCATATTTGTACACTCGCGGAGGTTGATCCAGGTGCATTAATGAAAAGGGTGTTTAATTTATTACTTAATTGTTTTTGTCGTATATCCATAAATTTCCATTCTTTATAAAATTTGTTTTTGTATTATAATCTCAATATAACTTTATTGTAAGGATAATAAGAAAAAAATGAAGATAGCTCTGATATATTCATTTAAAGAGTCAGATTGGTTCAGTGTGACCAAAATTCTTAAAAATTTACTGGCAGCATATGAACATGCTTATGGTAAAGAAAATCTAGTTCATATTAATGTCCCTTGGGATGCAAATGATGATGATATGGGAGATGCGGCTAAACAACTCCTTGCAGCAGAGGTCGATAAAATTGTTTTCTTAGACCACAAACCTAATCCAGTTTATTTTCTAAAAGAAGTTGGTAGAGAAAAGCTTTTAGAGTTTGAAGAGGTGGTATTTCATATCTATGGTGATTTTACTTTAGAGTTTCATCGTTGGAATCTTTTAGACTCAATCCTTATGGATGCAAATGTAAAATTTATTTGTGCAAGTAAAAAGCAAAGCCAACTTGTGGCAAATTTATTAAATGAAAATATCAAAACTTTTATTTGCCCATTTCCGGTTGCTGATAAAGAGTTTTACTTTGATCAATCTAAGAATGATTACATTAGAGAGAAATATAATTTAAAGAAAACAGATACTGTTTTTTTATATGTTGGTCGTTTAAGTACTCAAAAAAGAAACTTAGAAACAATAGAAACGTTTCTATCAATGCGTGCTAGCGGCAAGTTAGATGCAAGTCATAAGTTCTTAATTGCCGGTGGTTTTGATTTGTTAGGTCAACACTATCTAAGAGAGGGATTATTATTAGGTGAATACTTTAGACGAGTAATGCATTTAATGGAACGTTACCCCAAAGAAGTTACAGAATCAGTTCAATTACTTGGAAGCATAGAGAATAGTGATCTTATTCCTTTTTATAATACAGCCGATTATTTTTTAAGTATGAGTACATATCATGATGAAGATTATGGAATGGCCATTGCAGAGGCACTCTGTTGTGGATTACCTTGTATCCTAACTGATTGGGCCGGATATTCTTCTTTTAACTTAGGCCTAGATCAAGCAACACGCTATGTACCAGTTAAATTAGGAAGAAAATCTCCTGAGTTTGATTGTGAAAAGCTTATCACTTTTTTAAGTGATGCCAAGAAATCAAAAGTTGCAGATTCAGAGCGTAAAGATATCGCTCAAAAATATCACGAAAATTATACTGTTAGCGCATGTGCAGAGATACTTAAGACTATTCATAGTGCAGATAAAGTTGTCTATAAAGGTTTTAGCGATATGTTACATCGCCTCGGTTATATAATGTTTTTTAAAAGAGCTCCATTTTTAAATGAGTTCGATAATTGTTTTAATAAATTCTACTATAAAGTTTATGGGTGTTATGCTGGAGAGAATTAGAGAATATATTCAAGATGCACATGATGAAGTTATCCTGTGGAAAAGATGGGATATCAAGCATCAATCATTAGATTACTTCAATGCTATGTCGAGAATGTATCCATTTACTCATAAATATTATTTTGAAGCAAACCCAAGTTTTGTTTGTGATTATAGAAACCTTATCGATATGCAAAGACAGCCACTTATTATGTTAAGAGATGGTATTGTCACATTAAGTGCATTTTTCTTACAGAATATAAAAGCACCAAAAGATTTTAGAACAATTCTACTTATACCAAAAAGATTATCAGGTGTAGTTCCTGTTGGCTGGAAAGAACATGTCGCTTATTACGAAATTGAGTATCCAGAATATGATTCACAACCAATAAAAAAAGTATATGTGCATGGAATGTTAGTAAGCTACTCTTTTTGGTTTAAAAAAGCTAAAGACGTCTTTGATGATTTAGCGAAAATACTTCCTAAAGGAGTACCTGTTGAATTCATGGTTCCTATTAGAGAGAGATCATTTTTTGTTACTCAGGATGAAACAAAGTACGTTACTCCATTTATGGAAGAGCTTTATGAGCGCTATGGTAATAAAATGAAGCTCCATACTAATTATGACCAATTATTAAATACTAAAATAACAAAAGGTTCAGCTTTTTGTGAGTTAAGCGACTCACCTTATATTTATGCAGATAATTATATGAATCACCTTTTTAGTCACGAAAATTGTTTTATGATTAATCCTCCAAAAGTAAAAAAAGAAAATAACTTAGTTTACCCTTTGTCTTTAAATCATAATATTATAATTACCAAAGAAGAGGGAGGAGAGAGCTTTTTTAATCAATTAGCTTTTCATGTAAAACAAGATCGTGTCGCTGCAGATCCGCTTTCAAATAAGTTTCATCGATATATTAAGCAATTAATTGAATCAGGACTTATTAAAATTTAATCTTTCATGAATTGCATTTAAACGCTTGAAGTAAATATCTTGTGTTTGTTTGGCAATGTCAGGGATAAAGGCAGCAAAATCACCGTCTTTAGGTTCTACAAAATATGGAAGTAATAAGTGCTCTCTGTCTGTTGCACAAATATTAGAGTACAAATCAAGTTCTTTTTTATCGATTAAATTATCTTTACAAAATTCTGAAAAGTGCTCAAATACATAACTCTTATTATATGTTTCCATCAATGAATTAAAGTTTTCAATATTAGAGTCACTTAAAAACTTAATCATTTCTTCTTTAAGGTTTGTAACAAGTTCACAGGCATCATTAATAAGTGCTTTTGTTGTACTAATTTTTGATTTATGTGACTTGGTGACAAATAGTCCAATTGCAAGCGTGTAAATAAACTGATGAGGCCTAAGTAAAGCATATTTAGCAAGTGTTAGATTTTCTTTTTTTAAAGTTGTAATCAAGTTATATAAATTAGCAGTTGCATATAATTGATTCAAAAAAGTCTGATTTGCAAGTTTAGGTCTTCTAAGGGTGATAAGGTCTAGAGAATTTGAATTTTTAAGTAAGTTCTTATCTTGATAGTGTATGAGATTTAACTCTATCCTTGAGAGTGAATGTTCTTTGGCAATTAATGACTGTGTGTTAAAAAGTTGAAAAACTAGATCATTTGGAAAAAGTGACTTCTTTGTATTGATGTAAAACTTAAAGAGTTTTAAAAACTTACTTTCTATTAGAAAGTCATAAAAAAGATGTACATTAAAATTAATAAAGCTCTTCTCTTCTGTGAAACGATTTGAAGGGACTAGGAAACTTATATTATCTAAGTCTTTAAATTCTCTTTGGAATGTTTCTTTATAGTCATCTATTTCCATTATCACCTAAGTAAATACTTTAAAAAGAATTTCTTTATATTACTAACCCTTGGTCTTATGACTTTGGCAAGTATATCCTCTGAAGCAATCTCAGCGTCGTATTCTTTATTATTAAGGCCTCGGGCCAGGTATTTGTCGCCCACCTTTTTAATAAAGAAATGACATATTAATTTATCTGACTGCCAAAAAACAATTATATCATAAGGTCTAAGATCTTCTGGGGAAATTTTTTGAACCTTAATTATATCATTAATTTGAATAAGGGGACTCATTGAAGGTGTGAGTATTTTTATCTGAGCAAAGTCACTCAGATCTTCTTTTAGCTTATTAAATTCTTCTTTTGTTACTTTCAAGTATGGAGTCCACTTTGATGAATATTATTATAAAACTCAGTCGCATTTTTAATATCTCCATCAAAGGCAATTTGCTTATTATGTAAAACAATTCCTCTATTACAAACTCGATTTACAATATCTTCAATATGCGAAATGAATATGACAGCTCCTGATTGAGCAATCATTTTTTCAACCCTTGCTGTAATCTTCTCATTAAAAAAAGTATCTGCACCACTAAATACTTCATCAAGTATTAAAAGGTCAGAAGGCCTGGCTGAAACAACACTTAAGAAGAGTCTAGTTTTCATTCCTTTAGAATATTGTTTGAAGGGAGCGTGAACAAAGTGTCCTAGCTCTGAAAACTCTAATGAATCTTTAATAATTTCTTCACGCTCAGCTTTGGAGTAATTTGAAAAGAGAAGGTTAGTAAGGATCCATGCATTTTCTTTTCCAGACAAATCGGGCTGAACAACTACTGATGTATCAAAGATTGCTCTCGCTTGCCCATTAAGTTTAATATTAGGTTTATTCCCATGCATTCCAGAAATAGTACGACAAAGTGAAGTTTTTCCAGCTCCATTAACTCCTAAGAGAGCAACTCTTTCACCCTTTTTTATATTAAATGTAATATTATTTAAAACTTCGAAACGATCTTTTTTCGAGAACAATATACTTGCTGGACTGTTAATAAATCTGACAAAGAAATCTCTTAATGAGTTTAGGCCATGATCAGCTTTCTTATAGCTTATACTAAGTGAATCTACTTCAAGAATATTAGATGTAGAGGTAAAGGTCATTTTTCTTTCTCCTCCAAGTTATATAGGCAAGTAGCGATATCACTCCGGTAAAGATCACCGCATTTATAAGTGACTCATTTAAAAGTGCCTGATCAAATTTCCATAAACTTTTTTGAAATGGTTTTATTATTGCATAGAAAGGATTCACTTTAACGATAAAGGAATACTTTTCTGGAATTAATTCTTCAGGGTAAAAAATAGGAGTTAGGAAAAACAAAATGCTAAAAGCAAATTGGATAATATACTCTAAGTCTCTGAAAAAAACTTGCAAGGTTGAAATTAAAACTGAAAGTGCAATAGTCATTATCATTGCAATTAATAAGCATAAAGGTAAGAAAGCTAGTCCTACAGGGTGAAAACTTTCTTGAGTCATTAAGGTTCCAAGTAAGAGGAAGAATGGAATAATAAAGTTGATAAAGTTATCAATAATTTTTGAGCAATGAACCGCGAGAGGGTTTATTTGAAATGATAGTAGTACTTCTCTTTTAGTTAAAAAAACATTGGCATTTTGCTGAATCGTATTTGTGATAAAAATCCATGGCAGGAGTCCTGCGAGCAAGAATACAAAGTATCTTTCTACATTAAGCTTAAGAATATGCTTAAATATAAATGAATGAACTACAAACATGAGGATTGGACTAAACATAACCCAAATTAAACCCGCAAATGTATTGCGGTAGCGACCTTTAATCTCTGAAATGGTGAGAGTATAAATCTTTAAAAGGCTTTGTTTATTTATCATGACTTATAGTGTAAGTAATGATCTACAGCTTGCAAACAATTTAATAGTCGATGATTTTTGTGGAGTAATCTTGATTGATGTAAAAGGCCTTTATATTCATTTTCCTTTTTGCAAACATCTTTGCAATTATTGTGACTTTTATAAGTTCCAATTAGAACCTAGTAAGTTGAAAGATTTTAAATCAAATATTCGCTCGCAGATAAATCTAATTGATTCGGATAAGTTTAACTTTGAGGGGCTTGAAACTATTTATTTAGGGGGAGGGACTCCAAGTTTATGGTCTTTAGACCTTTTAAATTTTTTAGATGAACTAAACTCTAGGCTTTCCATAAATAAATCTAAATTAAAAGAAGTTACACTAGAGGTTGATCCTGATACATGGACTGAAAGTGACTTCGATGCTTGGCTTACATGGGGAATTAATAGATTCTCTATAGGTGTTCAAGCTATGGAGAAATCAGTTCTAGGAAAACTCGATCGCAGACATAATATTGATGAAATAGAAAAAACTTTAAAGTATCTCAGCGACAGGGATCTTAATTACTCTGTTGATTTTCTCATGGGTGCACCTGTTAAAACTAGAGATATTAGAAACGAACTTGATAAAGTCTTAAAGTATCGGCCAAAACATATAAGCAGTTATATTTTAAAAACGAGAGCAAATTATCCTCATAAAAGTGAACTTCCAAGTGATGATATATGTGCTGATGAATACTTATTATTAAGTACGCATTTAAAAGAACATGGCTATGAACATTATGAAGTTTCAAACTTTGCTAAACCCGGATATAAATCAAGACACAATAGTGCTTATTGGGAATTAGAAAATATACTTGCCATTGGTCCCAATGCAACAGGCTTTTACACTGAAAAAGGGCAGGCCAAGCGATATCAAGTAAAGGCAAATTCCTCTGAGTTTCTTTATGAGAATCTAACTTCAAGTGAAGAGAAATTAGAACGCATTTATTTACAGCTCAGAACTAATAAAGGCATTAGTCTCAGAGATTACTTTAGTGCTGATGAGATTAATAAACTTAGAAATAACCTTGTGCGTTGGGATGAAGAAGGTTATTTTGAAGAATTTGATAACACTGTTTTGAAGCTAAATTCTAAAGGTTTTCTGGTACTTGATAACCTAATGGATGAATTTTTCAAATATACCTCAATATAAAAACAAATACTTAGGGCAGTAAAATAAATTATCACAGTTTTTTCGGCCACTTAATGTTGACACTAATTAAATCGTAACCATATTAGAAGTAGGTTTAAATAAATGGAGCATTGCGCAATGAATAATGAAACAGAGATGAATACAGAGAATGAAAACCTTGCTCAAAATGAAGAAGTAAGTACAGAGAATGCTAGTGCTGAAGAGCAGGTAGAAGCAGGAGCTGAAGTAGCAGAAGAGAATGTTGCTGAGTTAAATACTGAGAAAAAAGAAGAGGATAGTTTTAAAGATAAGTATTACTACCTTGCAGCTGAAATGCAGAATATGCAAAGAAGATTTGATAAAGAAAAAGAAAGTCTTCTGAAGTTTGGAAGTGAGAAAATCTTAAAAGACTTACTTGAAGTTGTAGATAATTTTGAAAGAACTCTTGGCTTTATTAAAAATGATGAAGACGAGAAAGTTAAAAATATTGTGGTTGGTATTGAGATGATTACGAACCAGATGTTAAGTGCTCTTGAAAAGCATGGGTTAAAACAAGTAGACGCTCTTAATAAAGCCTTTGATCCTAATTTTCATGAAGCTATGAATACTGAGGCCAAAGACGGTGTTGAAGATGAGACTATCTCGCAAGTACACCAGAATGGATATACATTGAACGAGAGATTACTAAGACCGGCAAAAGTAACGATTGTAAAAAACTAAAATATTTTATTATAAGGAGACTACCATGGGTAAAATTATTGGAATTGACTTAGGAACCACAAACTCTTGTGTTGCTGTTTACGAGAATGGAAAATATAAAATTGTACCAAATGCAGAAGGTCACAATACAACTCCATCTGTTGTTGCAACTAATACAAAGGGTGAAACTTTAGTAGGACAAGTAGCAAAAAGACAAGCTGTTACTAACCCTAATAAAACATTATACGGAATCAAAAGACTAATCGGAAGAAAAGCAACTGATGCAGAAGCGAAAGAATTTGCTGAAGTAGCTCCATTTGAAATCTTCGCTAATAAAAACGGAGATGCATGGGTAAAAGTTGATGGTCAAGAAATGTCTCCACAAGAAATTTCAGCTAGAATTCTTGAAAAGATGAAATCAGCTGCTGAAGACTACCTTGGGGAAAAAGTTACTGAAGCAGTTATTACTGTTCCAGCATATTTTAACGATGCTCAAAGACAAGCAACAAAAGACGCAGGGAAAATTGCTGGTCTAGAAGTTAAGCGTATTATTAATGAGCCAACTGCTGCTGCTCTTGCTTATGGTATGGATCAGAAAAAAGATATGAATATCGCAGTATTTGACCTTGGTGGTGGTACTTTTGATATTTCAATTCTTGAAATTACAGATGATGGTGTTTTTGAAGTAAAAGCAACTAACGGGGATACATTCCTTGGTGGTGAAAACTTTGATGAAGAGATCATTAACTGGATGGCAGAAGAGTTCATGAAAGAAAATAGTGTTGATCTAAGAAAAGATCAAATGGCACTTCAAAGATTAAAAGAAGCTGCTGAGAAAGCTAAGCATGAATTATCTTCAACTAGCTCTACAGATATTAATCTTCCATTCATCACTGCTGATGCAAGTGGACCAAAGCACTTAAACTTATCTTTAAGTCGTGCAAAGTTTGAAGATTTAATCTCTAAGCACTTAGAAAAAATTGCTGAGCCATGTTTAACTTGTTTAAAAGATTCTGGTTTAGATAAGAACGAAATTCACGAAGTCATCTTAGTTGGTGGTTCAACTCGTATTCCAGCAATCCAAGAAAGAGTTAAAGAAATTTTTGGAAAAGAACCTTCTAAAGGTGTTAACCCTGATGAAGTTGTTGCTGCAGGTGCTTCAGTTCAAGGTGGTGTATTACAAGGTGATGTAAAAGATGTTCTTTTACTAGATGTAACTCCACTTTCTTTAGGTATTGAAACTCTTGGTGGTGTTATGACTAAGATTATCGAGAAGAATACTACGATTCCTACTAAGAAATCACAGGTGTTCTCAACAGCTCAAGATAATCAACCAGCTGTTTCGATCCATGTACTTCAAGGTGAGAGAGAGTTCTCAAATGATAATAAAACTCTTGGTAAGTTTGATTTATCAGGAATTGCTCCGGCTCCAAGAGGGGTTCCTCAAATTGAAGTAACTTTTGATATTGATGCAAATGGTATCATTAACGTTTCAGCAATTGATAAAGCAACTAATAAGAAAACTGATATCGTCATTACTTCTGGTTCAGGTTTAACTGATGAAGAAATTGAAAAGATGGTTAAAGATGCTGAAGCAAATAGAGATGCAGATGCAAAAAGAAGAGAAGTTGTTGATGCAAGAAACAACCTAGATTCTTTAGTATTTGCAACTGAGAAGGCGATCAATGAAGCTGGTGATAAATTAGCTGAAGAGAAAAAGACTGATGTAAATGCAGCTCTTGAAGAAGCTAAAACTAAACTTACTTCTGACTCTTTAGATGAAATTAAAGCAGCGACTGAAAGACTTCAAAATGCAAGTCACGCAATTGCTCAAGATCTTTATGGCCAAGCCGGAGCTCAACCAGGTGCTGAAGGTGCACAAGCTGGTGCTCAACCAGGTGCTGATGCAGGAGCAGAGGCAGGATCTGAATCTAAAAAAGATGACGATGATGTAGTTGATGCTGACTTTAAAGAAGTTTAATCAATAAATTAAAAAATTATATTGGGGCTTCTGTGAAGCCCCTCTTAATATTAAAATTACTAGTTAAAAGAAAAGAATATAACCATGAGTAAAAGAGACTATTACGAAGTATTAGGTGTTGCGAAATCTGCAGGTAAAGATGAAATTAAAAAAGCTTATCGTAAGCTTGCGATGAAGTATCACCCTGATAGAAATCCAGGTCCAGAAGGTGAAGCTAAATTTAAAGAAGCTAGTGAAGCTGCTGAAGTTCTATTAAACGAGCAAAAAAGACAACGCTATGATCAGTTCGGTCATGCAGGAGTTGATGGACAAGCCGGCGGATTTGGTGGCGGTGGATTTGGTCAAGGTGACTTTGGTGATCTTGGTGATATTTTCGGTGATCTCTTTGGTGATATGTTTGGCGGTGGAGGTGGCCGTTCTCGTGGTGGACGAAGAGCTCGTCGCGGAGACGATATGCAAGTCCAAGTTGATATAACTTTCGAAGAAGCTGCTTTTGGTTGTGAGAAAGAAGTATCAATCGTTAAAAATATTGTTAAAGAAGGCACTAAGCCAACTAATTGTGATATGTGCCAAGGCCATGGTGAAATAAGAAGACAACAAGGATTTTTTACAATTTCTCAAACCTGTCCTAAGTGTGGTGGTGCTGGAGAGATTGCTGAGAGAGTGAGAAAAAAATCAACACTTTCTGTTAAAATTCCTTCAGGAATCGATAATGGTCAAAGATTAAAATTAAGCGGTGAAGGTGATGTTGGTGGCCAAGGTGGTCCTAATGGTGATCTTTATGTTCAAGTTAGAATTAAAGAACATGATTTCTTCACTCGTGATGGTTTTGATGTTCTCTGTAAAGTTCCTATTACATTTTCTCAAGCCGCACTTGGAAGTGAAATAGAAGTACCAACCCTAAATGGAAAAGTTTCAATGACTATTCCTGGTGGAACTCAATCTCATAAGAAGATGCGTCTTAAAGGTAAAGGAATTCAAAGACTAGGCGGATATGGTTTTGGTGATCAAATTATTACAGTTGTCGTTGAAACTCCAACTCGTTTAAATCCTGAACAAAAAGAATTATTTGAGCAATTATCTCAACTAGAAGACACAGACCACACAAGTCCAATGTCTAAGGGATTCTTTGATAAAGTGAAAGATCTTTTTCAATAAATCTTAGTCTTTAGTTAATTGCGCACAGTGACGTTGCAAGACATTCTTCCATGACAGCTTTATGGATTAAGGTTAAAATCTATAAAGTTTAAATAATGGGGAAAATATGTTGAAAAGTTCAATAATTAAACTTTGTTTGCTAGTCATTCTAACAGCTTGTTCTGGTATCTCTTTAATCAATCAAAGCTTTGAATATGACGCTGAATTTATGAAGCGTTTTGAGGGGATTCAATCTATTTATAAAGATGGTGATAAGTCTGGAGCCATCGCAAGATTAAATAAATTTAGAAGCGAGAAGCTAACAGATGCAGAAAGAGCTAAAGTTCTTAATCAGTTAGGTATTTATTATTATAATCAAAGTGAGTTTGTTAAAGCACAAGAACACTTTGAGGATGCTCGTGGGTATGTAAAAGAAGATAAAGAACTTGATGCTGAAATTCATTTAAATCTTGCCAGTACTTATTTTAAATTAGATATGCGTGAATCTGCCTTTAATGTAATTAATGCAGCTAAGCCTAAATTTCTAAAAAAGAATGTAAGAGAAACTTTCTTTAAGTTAAAGCTACTACTAGCTCAAGACCAAGAAAATGATAAGGCCGTAATTGATTCACTCATTTATCTTCTCGCTGAAAAAGAAAACTTTAATGAAATTAAAGGTTCAAACTATAAAGAATTACTTATTGATTATTTTAGAAAGTTAACTCCTAGTGAGAGAGCTTATATCTTAGACAGTAAGGAGAAAGAGTCACTTGTTGTTATTGCTTACTTAGGAACTGAAGAAGCAATGCAAAGGTACTACTTTGGTGATCGTCAAGGTGCAAACGATGTTGTGGATTGGTTAGATAAGAACTATAGCGACTTAAAAGATGTACAAAGATTCATTGATGACTTTCGTTTTCGCTCAGAAAATTTTGCAAAAATTGACGGAGGAAGTGTCGGAGTTGTTCTCCCTCTTAGTGGTCGCAAAGGACGCTTTGGTACTAGTGCTTTAAAAGGATTAGATGCCGCGATTAATTATGATAAGAATAAAACAAATAATATTAAGGTATATACTAGAGATAATAGAGATAACCCAGTTGTTGCTAAGAAGGTTATCCACGACTTAATTCAAAAACATCACGTCTCTATTATTATTGGCGGACTTTTCAGTAATACCGCCCTTCATGAATACCTAGAGGCAAAAAAGTATGGAGTCCTATATATTTCTTTAACTGCCATCAATCTGCCAAGAGATGAGAAAAACCATCTCCTTATTGAAGTACCAGGTTCAATCCAGTCTCAATTAGATAAATTGATTTCAGAAGATTTTTTACAGGCATTTGGTAAGCGTGTGGCAATGTTTTATCCTGATGATAATAGAGGAAAGACATACTTAGAAGAAATGTGGAAGCATCATAAAAGTGGAAAAATTAATATCACAAGTCTTTACTCTTATGACCATGACCCAAAAGTAAAAGATTATCGTGAATGGGTAGAAAAACTTTTAGGTTTAAAATACAAAAAAGAACGTAAAGAAGAGCTAGAGTTGTGGAAAGAGATTTATTCATTAGAGAAGTCTTCTAGTACCATTAGAAGAATTCAAACCTTAAAGCCAGTTATTGATTTTGATTGGGTATTTGTTCCTTCTTACCCGCATCAAGCTCAACAATTCTTACCAACTTTCTCTTATTTTGATGCAAGAAACTTAACTTATATTGGTGATCAAAGTTGGATGGTTAGCCGTAAATTTTTAAATCTTCCTAATAAAGAAAGTTGGGGAAAACTTCTTCTCGTTGGAGATGATACCAGAAAAATAGATAAGAACTACTTTGATATCTATAAGAGCAGAAATAATTCTAACCCAAGCTTTATTGAGACATTTGCTTTTGAGGCCATGCGCTTGAGTTTAAATGTGCTTAAGGACTCTAAGTTTGAACAAAGAGAAGATTTAGAGAGAAAGATCGTAAACCTTCAAAAACTGGAAGGGATTACTGGTAAATGGAATCTTAAAGAGGGCATTTGGATCAAGGAATTGGACCTTCTAAGAATTATAAGGGATGATGTAAGAAAGGTTGTAATTGAGGACCAATCGAAAAATGAACAGGAAGCTCAAAAACAATAAGATTAAAAATTATTGTTACATTCTCTTAATTTTCTCATTAGCTTCTTGTGGTATACGAGTTGATGATGAAACTTTTGATAATATCTTCCCTGGAACATGGGAAGTCAGTTCGGTTAAGTGTTTTCGTGATGGTGTAGCGGTTGAAAATTACACAACCACTCAAGCCGGTCGAATTATTCGTTTTGCTTTTGAGAATAAGTCTTTTACCTATACAGTTTCTGATACGGGCTCTGGTACTTGTACACTAAATATGACTGGTCTTTACTCAACTGTTTTCTCTAGTTCAACTGGCGGGACAATGACAATGTTCAGTTTAAATAATGCCAATACATGTAATATTACCCTTAGTGATTCAGGGAGTGGAGCTTCTAATCAAGTCATTTCATTTACTCTCTTAGAGGTACTTGCAAATAATCTTGAATTTAATTTTAGCTCCAATAGATTAGATCTTGAATTTCCAACTAGCTTTGATGGAAGTCCAGAATCGAGTCTATGTGCAAATGTTTGCCAGTGCTTTCTTGTGGCTACAAAAACTAATTAGGGTATTTGAGTGTGAAAACATTCTCGCAGTTTCTACCAAACTGATCTAGGTCTAGTCCGTAGCCAACAACGAAATGATCATCTAGTTGCTTACCAATATAGTCAGCTTTTACTGAGACAGCTCTCTTATAGGGCTTATCAAAAAGTGTAATCACTTCTATATTGCGTGGGCCTGCATTTGAAATTCTTTTTTTGATGAACTCTAAAGCTCTTCCTGTATCAATTATTTCTTCCACAATTAATACGTTACGATCAAGTAGATTGGTTTTGATATCTTTAGAGATAACAATGGTACCGCTGCTTTCCTTGCTACGACCAACTGCTTCTACTTTAATAAAGTCTACATATACTTTAATATTCTTAAGTTCGCGACAAAGGTCAGCTAAAAAGATCATACTGCCTTTAAGGGGGGCAATAAGAACTAACTCTTCACCTTTATATTTTTGGCTAATAGTATGAGCTAAGCTTTTAGTGATAGATTGAATTTCTTCTTTATCAATATATTCAACAAATTGATCACTAACAAAACCTGATGACGGAAATTTAAGCATATCTTGCATTGGTCCTCCAAATTATAAATAATATACCTCTTGAATTAATAAATTAAAATGAATTTTAATACCTGACTTTTTGTGTCTGGTGCTGAGATAAATAACTGTTAATTCTTGTTATACATGGGTGTTAGTGATAAATTTACTAAAAGACTTTATTAAAGGATGAAATAAAATGTTCAAAAAAGTATTGGATTGGTTTTCAAATGATCTAGCTATTGATCTTGGTACTGCAAATTGTCTCGTTTATGCAAAAGATAAAGGAATCATTGTTAATGAACCTTCAGTGGTTGCTGTTCATCATGGTTACAGAGGTGAGCAAAAAGTTTTAGCAGTTGGTAAGGAAGCAAAAGAAATGCTTGGTAGAACACCTGGTTCAATTAAGGCTATCCGTCCGATGAAAGATGGTGTTATTGCAGACTTTGAAGTAACTCAAGCCATGCTTAAATATTTCATTCAAAAGTCTATGAATGGTTCGAAAATGGTTAAGCCAAGAATCATTATTTGTATTCCTTTCGGTATTACTCAAGTTGAAAAGCGTGCCGTGAAAGAGTCTGCAGAACAAGCTGGTGCTCGTGAAGTATATTTAATTGAAGAACCAATGGCCGCAGCGATTGGTGCTGGTCTTCCTATTACTGATCCTTCTGGAAATATGATTGTTGATATCGGTGGTGGTACTACTGAGGTTGCAGTTATTTCACTTGGTGGGATCGTATACTCTAAGTCGGTACGTGTTGCTGGGGATAAATTTGATGATGCAATTGTTTCATACATTAAGAAAAAATACTCACTACTAATCGGGGAAAGAACTGCTGAGATGATTAAGATGTCTATTGGTAATGCTTATCCATTTGATGAAGAAGTGAGAACTTATGAAGTAAAAGGTCGTGACTTAATTGCTGGTGCTCCAAAGACTATTGAAGTGACTAGTGATGAAGTTCGTGAAGCATTATCAGATCCAATCGCAGAAGTTATTGAAGCAATCAAAACTTCTCTTGAAAAAACTCCTCCTGAATTAGCTGCTGATATTGTGGATAATGGAATTATTCTTGCTGGTGGTGGATCATTACTTGCTAATCTTGATATCTTAATTAAAGAAAAAACAGGCTTACCTGTATCACTTGCTGAGGACCCACTTACATGTGTTGTTCGTGGATGTGGAATGGCATTAGAAAATATTTCACTACTTAGACAAGTGACAACATTGTCTTAGAGGTTTAATGAGCTCTCAGTCTAGTACTTATTTTCAAGAGCAAACTGAGAAGGAAAAAACGAGTAAGTTTCTACAGCTGGCAAATGCGTCTGATGAGATAACCATTTGGGCAAAAGGTGATACGACTCGTGAAAAATTTCGCTCAAATGAATACTCAAAAGATCGTTTTGAATTAATTGTAAGTACTCAATCAAGTACAACTCTGTCTGGAAAAGACGTTCTTTATTCCTTTAAAATAAATGGATTAAATTTTTTTGGTAAAGGTAAGTTAAAGGCACTTAATGGAAAGATGTATGTCTTACAAGCAACAGAGAAACTTTTTAAAAGTGAAAGAAGAAATACTTTTAGATTACTTACTTATCCGCACCAACAAGTTTATATAAAATTGCCAATACCTGAAGAAGAATTAGAGAAGAGTAATGTTGTAAGCTTTAATACGAAGATGAGCGAGACAAATCTTTTTCAAAACTTTCTCTCTTTAATGGATGAGAAAACAAATAATAAATATCGTAAGGGATATTTTCCATTTAGAGTCTTAGACCTTTCAGTAACAGGTTTAGCATTTCAAACAGGTGAGTTAGAATCAGATTTTTTTCCAGCGGATAAAGTTATCGAGAATATATACTTAGACTTTAACGGCCAAGAGGTTGCTATACCAAAGTGTGAAATTGTTTATAATGTTTCAATCTTACACTCTAATACCCAACAAAGAACAAAGAAAATCGGTGTTCGCTTTTTAGATATAGATACAAATTTAGATGAACACCTTGGAAGTATCATTAATGGAGCTTTACGTGATGTTGAGTCAGATTTTGAGGACTTCATTTAAGCTTTTACTAATATCTTTATTTTTAATTAGTTGTTCCTCAAGCAGAAATTCATTGAAACCTAGAAGTGGTAAAACGACTTTTGTTTTAAAGGATCGCTCAGGTGAGTTCTTATATCATCGTGACGTAAAACTTACTAATGGAGAGATTGCTACGCGAATAACTGTCTTAGATCCAACAAATACAACTGTACCGGTTGAAAAAACAATTTCTATTTCAAAAATTGGAATTACTCAAAAAGCAAAGCTCTTACGACCAAAAGTTTCACAACATACAATTTGGTATGATAAAGAAAAATACTTTTCACAATTACAAACAAATACTAAAAATAAGACTCTTGATATTCTCATGGAGAGTCCTGAAAAAAAATGGCAAGGTTCAAATAGTGTAGTTTATCCACCAGGTAGAATATTTTGCTTTTTCACGCAAATTCCAGAATGTGTGAAGTTTTATGGTATGATAACTGGTAGCCCTGAAAAAGCTTATAAGATAGTCATTATATGGGATAACTTTCCGTATCAAGTGGAAGCTTTTGCTAATATTGGTGAAGGGGCGTTTCAAAGTGGAGTCTTTCGTTTTGAAAGTGAGTTCAAGGGTAGTTTAAGATATAAACTTGAGTTATCTAACCAAATTATATTTTATGAGTTTGATGTAAATAGAGAATTTGATAAGATGTATTGGATAGCTCAAGGTTTAACGCTAGTTAGAAGGTAGGACGTAAAGTTGAATATTAAAGATGTTGGACAATTAATTATAAGTGGTATTGAAGGTAAATCTCTTAGTGACTCTGAAAAAGAGTTTCTCGAAAGTAATAATATTGGTGGAATTATTTTATTTGAAAAAAATTATGATTCACCAGCTCAATTAGCTGAACTTATAAATCAAATTCAAACTTGTCGCGATGATTACCCACTCTTTATTACAATTGATCAAGAGGGCGGTAGAGTAAAAAGACTTAAACATACCTTTTTCCAATCACCAGCAATGTTTGATATTGCTAAACAGGATTCTCCTAAACTTACCTTTGAAGTACATAAACTTATGGCCGAGCAACTTAAGGCCTGTGGAATTAATTTAGATTATTCTCCATGTTGCGATATTTGGAGTAATCCTAAGAATAATGTCATTGGTGATCGTTCTTTTGGAACTTCACCTGAAGTTGTAGAAAAACATGTAAGTGCAGCCATTAGAGGTTTGCAGACTGGTAAAATAATTTCATGTGCTAAGCACTTTCCAGGTCATGGGGATACCTTAAAGGACTCACACTATGACCTTCCTTATGTAAAAAAATCATTAGAAGAATTAGAGCAGTTTGAGTTAATACCTTTTCAAAAAGCTGCAAAGTCTCGTTGTGAAACGATGATGATGGCTCACTTAGTTGTTGATGCAATTGATCCAGAACTACCTACGAGTTTATCTAAAAAAGCTTATGATTATTTAAGATCAAGTTTGAAGTTTAATCGAGTAGTCTTTACTGATGATATGGAAATGCATGCCATTACTGACAATTATGGTGTTGCTGAATCAAGTGTTATGGCCATTGAAGCTGGTGCTGATATTGTTATCTATCGTAGTATGGAAGCAGCAAGAACGGCTTATGATGCTATAAAGAAAGCTATAAATGATAGAAAATTAGAACTAAGTTATATCGATGAAAAATTAAAACGAATTTTCGAATTAAAGAAATCTTATCTTGATGAATACACTCCAGTGTATATTCCTGAAATTGATAAAAGTATGAATCATCAGAAAGCGAATGAATTATCTGAAAAACTTAGTCAGGAATAAGATACTTTTTTCCCCTTTTTAAGCACATCTGAAACGACTCCAAATATTTGATATTATATATATTAGTACGTACATATATGGAGTTAACCTCTATGAAAATTAACCGGTTTTATTTCTTTGTAATAATTCTATTATTGCAAATTTCTATTCCATCGAACTCTTATGCACAACAGTGTGCTAAGGATATTGATTCTTTTGATAAGATAACCAGTAGCTGTGTTCTTTCCTTTAAAGGTGAATTAGACATCAAGGAAGAAATTGTTAGGGACTTAAATCGTCTTGGTAATAAAAAAGATTACGAAGATATCAGTTTATATAATCAAGAAATTCAAAAGATAAAAACCAAGGCATTAGAGAAAGGTCTTTCAGAAAATACCGCAAAATACTTAATTGCATATAAGTCCTCTTTGCGTTTAGTAATTCCAAAAGAGTCGGAGAAAATTAAAGGGTCTGCCTACGCATTTAAAACATCTACAGGGAGAATGGGTAAGTTTATTATTCGCTCTTCAGTTGTTAATGCAAAGAACTGTGATCTTAGTTTAGATATCATTACATACACTCAGGATGGTGTTAATAATCCAGTTGGTTCATTCAGTATTGAAATGGCCTATGGTTCGTGGACAAAAGATACTGCTGGCTTTGATGCCCGTTCTGTAAACGACTTTTCTCTTAGTAATGTCGGTGGAAAGTGTGTTCTAACTGCAGAAGGTGCGACCGCTAGAAAAATAACGACAATAAAGGCAGAAAGCTTAATCAAGGGAAGAGACTTACTTGTTGAAGCTGGGCTTGCACTTATCTTCTTAGCTGTTTTCTTAGTTGCTAGACAAGTCTTTCAAGATGAAGATCGATATAAAGCACAAAGTACATTAGAAGACGCTGAGAAGGAAGAAGATAAGAAAGATTTCTCTAGTGATATTGTTTTAAAGTATTCAAGGCCATTTTTTAAACGTTATTTCACACCTGTTGTACAGGGAATGAAAAATAAAAAGAAAATTCGAGATAAGTATAAGAGAAAGCTTGCTTCCGCTGGGATGACTAAGGCATTAACACCTGAAGATGTTTATGCTTTTAAATTATTTCTTATTCTTGGATTTCCAATTGTCTTTTTGGCTTTAAGAGCATTTTTAGAAGAAACCTGGCCATTGATGAGTGTTTTTCCACTAAGTGCAGTAGGATTTATGTATCCTGATATTTGGTTAAACGGCAAAATTGCTAAAAGAAAAGAAGAAGTGGTAAACGCAATGCCATTTATTGTAGATATGTTAGCACTTGCAGTTGAAGCAGGACTTGATTTTATGGCGGCTATTCAAAAAGTTGTTGAAAAGGCACCTCCAAGTGCTTTATCTGATGAATTTGAAATATTAATGAAAGAAACAAAAATTGGAGCCAGTCGTGCAGAGGGTCTTCGTCAATTGGCTTGGAGAACTGACTCAATTGAAATTTCATCATTTACAGCGACACTTATTGCAGCAGACTCAGTTGGTGCATCTATTGGACCAATTTTGAAAACCCTAGCTGCAGAAATGAGACAAAAAAGATCTGCAGAAGCTGAGAAAAAAGGTGCTACTGCAGCAACTAAAATTTTATTTCCCATGATGTTTTTAATTATGCCTGCTGTTGCCATTGTTATTATGGCACCAATCGGTCTTCAGATGATGGCCGGGGGGGGCTAATTGAAAGTTATACATAAGGAATCAAATACAATATTAGCGAAAGATTTAAAAGTAGCTAAAACTTTAATGGAGAGAACGATAGGTTTAATGTTTGTAAAAGAAATGCGTGGTTTTGATGGTCTATTATTAGATCCGTGCAACTCTGTGCATAATTTCTTTGTTCGCTTTCCAATTGATTTGATCTTCTTAAATAATGATATGGAAATCGTTAAGTTAGTTAGATGTTTTAAACCTTGGCGAATGACTGGGATCTATTTAAGGGCAAGAAAAGTTTTAGAACTTCCTAATGGCACAATTACAGATGCAATTAAAGTTGGAGATAAGTTAGAGGTTCAATATGTTTAAGTTAGTTGCAGTCGGAGGAAAATTAAGAGGTAAAGAAATTATTCTCACTGAAGGTGAGAATAAAATCGGTCGTGGTATGGATGCGGATCACCAAATTAATGTAAATGGTGTTTCAAAACATCACTTTTCAATTACTGTGACTGGAGATGTTTGTTTCTTAGAAGATCTAGGCTCTTCTAATGGAACTTTTGTTAATTCCAAACTAACAAAATCTGCGACTGTAAAAAATAGAGATAAGATTGCTGTCCCTAATGTGATTTTTCAATTGGTATATGTAAAAGAGAAGAAAGTCGTCGTTAAAAAGAAAGTGGCGAAAGTTAATGAGGATGCTGAGGATTCGATTGAGTTAACTGAAACAATGCCAAATGATTTAATTGGTAAAATTAAATATATCTTTAAACATAGAATTATGTCAGTTGTGTATTCTTTTAATGAGCAATACGAATGGAGTACTATCTTTGCTATTCTGCTCTTTGTATTCATATGTTGTAATATTGCACTTACCATTGGACCAGTACTCATTGATAGTCGTAGTTTACTAATTAAAGAGATAGTTGCTAGGGGCGGTCAATATGCAGATGAAGTTGCAAGATCAAATAGAATTGCATTAAGTCGTGGTAACCTTGAGCAAATTGATACTCGCTTTTTAGATAATGCAGATGGTGTCGAGTCATATGAGCTCTTTGATTATCAAGGTCGTATTGTAAGACCTGTCAGTAAACAAAATAATTATGTTAATGATCCATTTTCTGTAAAGGTTCTTACTACTCTTAAAGAAAGAGGTGAAGAAAATATTCGTAAACCTATTTATGAATATACAGGTGATGCTGAAGGTGAGATCGGGATTGGAAAAGCAATTATGGCATCCAACTCTACCACCGGTAAGGAAGAAGCAGTTGGTATTATTTCCATTAAATTCAGACCAAAAACTCTGACAGCAGCAGCAACTAATAGTACAAGCTCTTATCTGGAATCATTAATTGTTACATGTATCGTTGGTATGTTTTTCTTTGGGATGATTTATTATCTCACAGTAAAACCAATCGGAGATATGCGTGTACAACTAGAGGAAGTATTAAGAGGTAAGAGAAAAGAAATTGAATTAAAAGTACTTTTTCAAGAGATCAATCCTCTGCGAAGCTCAGTAAACTCGATCTTACAAAGAATAAAAGAACTTCAAAGTGATGATGGTGGAGAATTTGCAGAAATTGAAGAGGATGGAAAGTATATAAGACAACTTTATGAGTTTATGGCGGGTGCCCAAGGTCCTGTTATGATTCTCAATTCAGAAAAACTTATTGAGCATATCAATCCTGAGGCCGAAGACTTAACTGGGATGCGAGAAAATTCTGCATCTGGTACCAGTCTTTTAGACTCTGCAAGAGATCAAGGTTTTGCGGCAACTGTAATTGATTTATGTGATCAATCGGCTAATAACGAAGGAACAAACCAAAGTGAAGTTTATGAACTCACAGGTAAGAATTATATGATTCATGTATCAAGCTTAATCGGAAGAGATAATTTTGCGAAAGCTTTTTATATAACTTTTGTATCGGATGACTAAGGAAAGAAATGGCAAATGCTGTTAAAGTTTTAAAACATTTCGAAACCCCTGAAGCTGCAGGGACTTATCATCGTTTAGTATGTTTAACTGGTAAGAACAAAGGCCTTGCTTATCTTATTCAAGCAAAGCGTGTCGTTATGGGGCGTTCAGATAAGGCGGATGTTCGTGTTCACGATATTAAGTCTTCTCGTGAACATGCGGAAATTGTTAAAGTTGGAAAAGATTTTGTTCTAACTGATCTCGGTTCGCAAAACGGAATAGTTGTTAATGATTTAAAAGTTAAACAACACGTTTTAACTAATGGTGACAAGATTATTATTGGTAAGACAGTATATAAATTTCACCGAGTTGAAGTTAAAGGTGAAGTTGAAAAACCTAAAGTTGCAGAAGTTGAATTTGAAGATGAAGAATTTGAAGAAACTAAGAATAATAAACCAACATTAATTCTTGCTATCGTAGCCATCGGTGCGATCATGCTCCTAATGTCTGGTGGAGAAGAAACACCTAAGCCAATTGTTAAAAAACGAAGCACTATGCGTATTAATACAGTTAGTGGTGATATGGAGCGAGCTCTACAAAAAAAGAGAACTTATGAAGACAAAGAGCTTAATAAAAAACTAGAGGTCTATTTTCAAAAAGGTTTAAGAGAGTTTAGAGAGGGGAATTACTTTCGTGCTTTAGAAGAGTTTGAAGCGACTGAATATATAAAACCACAAGATCCACTTGCTCAATTCTATATACGTAAAACAAAAGAGGCCTTAGATAGATCTATTGAAGAATCTTTTTTAAAGGCAAAAAGAGATGAAGAATCATTAAAATATAATTCTGCAATTACTTCTTATTGTTCAGTTATCCGTCTACTTTATAAAAAACCGGATGATGAACGATATATTCGTGCTGAAAAAGGTCTTCGAAAAATTGAAGAAAATCAAGGTAAAGAAGAAGGCGAAATTAAGTGTATCCAGGAGATTCAATAATGAAAGTGAGTGTCTATCATTACTCACAACATTTACATGATCTGGAACTTCCAACAATTGATTTGGAAAATGGTGGTGAATTTTATATTGGTCGTGCTGATGATTGCCATGTGCAATTAGATGACCATCAGATATCGAGACAGCATGCACTTTTTTATTATGAAAATAAGAAGTTGAAAATAAAGAAACTAACTGAATTTGGAACGATTCAAGTTGCAGGTAATGAAGTTAGTGATATTGAATTAAGTGAAGGCGCTCAAGTTGTTATTGCCGATTTTAAGTTAATCGTTTCGCAAATACCTCTTGGAAATGAAGTCGTTGATAAAGTAGATGAGTCTATTCCAAGTATGCCAGTAGCTGAGCCACAAGAACTGACAAGAGATAATATTGAAGCCAAAAGTGATGAATTTGGTGACGCTACTGAGAAAATGCAAAACGAATTTGAAGATACTCTTGATCAATCACTTGAAGCAACGGATACAATTGATAGTGAAGGGCTTGCTAATGACTCAAATAATGATCTTTCAGATCTAGATGATAATAATTCACTTGATGATAATTTTGGTAGCGATGAAGCTCAGGCTGATTTAAATTCAGATGGATTTAATGAAGATGAAGCTGCTGATTCTGCGTTTGGTGAAGAGTCTAGTGAAGATAGCGGATTTGGCGAAGACTCAGATAGTGGTTTTGGTGATGATGGCGGTTTTGGTGATGATGATGGGGGCTTTGGTGATGATGGCTTTGGTGGAGGCGGTGATGTTGGAGAATCAACACAGGTCTTTCAGTCATTTGCAAAATATGCCCTAACACTAGATGGTCAATTTGCTCCATTTGATCGCTATACCATTGAAGATAAAGAAATTTTTATCGGTAGAGATGCTGAAAAATGTCAGATTGTTTTAAATGACTCAGAAGTTTCAAGTGTTCACGCTGTAATAAAAAAGACCTTAATAAATTGTTTTATTGAAGATCTTGATTCATCTAATGGGACTATTGTTAATGGATCACGTGTTAATAAAGCAGAGCTTAGTAATGGAGATAATTTTCAAATTGGTTCGACATATTTTACCTTAAAAGTAGACTCTGATCTTATTGAACAAGAGTCTGATATGTTGATGCCGGTAGAAGATGACCAAGAAATTGAAGTTGAAGAGATAATAGAAGAAGAAGTTGATTATGGTGAGCTCGATGGAGATGGTGAGTTCGCTGGTGACTTTGGTGGCGATGAAGCTCCTGTTGGAGGATTAAAGGGAATTTTCCAAGATCCTAAGAAGAAGCGAATTTTTATGATTGTTGCAGTTCTTTTAATTGGAGTTCTGCTTTTAGATGACGAATCCACCACAGATACCAAACCAGTTGTGAAAAAACCTAAAAAAGCAAAAGTGCAAGATGCACCAAAAAGTAAAAAGTACTCACCTGAAGTGCTTGAACAATTAGAGGCCAATTATCAATTGGCATTAGCTAAATATGGAACAGGTGATTATGCCGATGCAATGACATATATTAATATTGTTAAAGGTATTGACCCTAAATATAACGAAATTGAAAGTATTGAACAGTTAGTAAAAGATGGCTTTAAGCAATTAGAAGAAAAGAAACGTCAGGAAGAGGAAGAAAAGAAAAGACAAATTCTCTTAGCTGAAGTTAAAGAATTGGTTAAAAAAGCAAGAGAGGCGGTTGATAAAAGACAAGTTGAATTGGCCGAAAGTCTTTTTGGCCAAATTGTACAAAAAGATCCAGAGAATTTAGAAGTTCCACAAATGAGAATTGAAATTGAAGCCTATCAAAAAGCGAAAGAGAAAAAACGTTTAGATGAAGAAAGAAAGAAAGCTTTACGTCAATCTATGGTTGATGCATTAGCTCCAGGAAAGGCTCTTTATTTAAAAGAAGATTGGTATGTTGCCATCGATAAGTTACAAAAGTTTGTTAAAAAAGATGGAATGGATGAAGATCTTATAAAAGAAGCTACTGAGATGATAAAAGATTCAAAAAGAAAACTATCATCCATTATTAGTCCCTTATTAGCTAAAGCTAGATCTGCACGAGAAGGACAAGATTTAAAAAGGGCCTATGAAACTTATGGTGAAGTATTAAAGTTTGATCCATCTAATGGTGAGGCCCTATTAGCTCGAGAAGAGATTTTTGATACATTAACTAATCGTTCTCGAAAAATATATCGTGAAGCACTTATTTCAGAGAGTCTATCACTTTTTGATGAGGCAAAAGAAAAATTTCAAGAAGTACAACAAATCTCACCAATTAATAGTGAGTACTATAATAAAGCATCAAGTAAACTTAAAAACTATTTGGAGTAGTTATGCAATTAAAGTCATTTGCAGCCCAGTCAGAAGCAGGACCTTTTCTTCAAACCAATGAAGATGCTTATGATTTTGATGTTCTCAATGAACTATTCCTCTTACTCGATGGATTTGGTGGTGCAGGTATAGGTGATGTTTGTGTAAATAAATTAAAAGAAGATGTTAAAAAGTTCTATCTACGTTTAGCAGAAGATCCAGATGCAACCTTACCATTTTTTTATAGTCCTAAATATCTAGTAGAGGGTAATGCTCTTATTAATAGTATTCTTTTTACTCATAATAATTTAATGAAAGAAAACTTTACTAAAAAAATTTCAGAGAGAGCTGGTGCAAGTGGAGTTGTTGTTGCAAAGTCAGAGTCTGTTTTGACACTTGTGAGTACTGGTTCTTGTAATGCTTATCTTTATCGACGTGGAAAACTCGATAAAATATTTATTGAAGATAGTTTTCAGTTTCTTTCTAATGATGATTATAATAATCATTTAAAAACCATGCCTCTTAGTGGCTTTGGATTATTTCCCGATCTTTATTATCAAGTTAAAGAATTACGTTTATATAAAGATGATATGATTTGCTTACTCACAGATGGAGTGTATGGCAGATTAAAGTCTGAAGAAATCAAAGATGTCCTCTCAAAGCCGCATTCAGGACTTAAGGCCAAGTTACAAGATCTTTTTCAACTGGCCAATAGTCGAGGTAACCTAGATAACCAGTCCGGTATTATTTTACAATTTTAAATTCTATTCTGGCTAAAGTATTAAAATTAGACATAACACTTTATGTTATATAACATATTAAGGTGATATTGAATTAGTGTTTTAAGGGTCATGGATGGAACATAAAGTACTTATCGCTGACGATAGTTTAACAATCCAAAAAGTTATAAAGATTACATTAAGTAATGAACCTTTTGTACTTAGTGATTGTACTGATGCAGATGAACTAGTAAGTAGTGTAGAAGAATTTAAACCGGCGATAGTCCTCTTAGATTTTAATCTAAGTGAAAATAAAACGGGATATGATCTCTGCAAAGAAATTAAAGAAGTTGCACCTAACGTGCAAATCCTAATGCTCTTTGGGGCCTTTGATACTATTGATGAAGGCTTACTGCAAGGAGCGGGTTGTTCTTATCATATTGTTAAACCATTTGATGGAACTAAGTTTATAAATCTTTGTCGTTCAATGGCACAAGACCATGACTCGAATTCAGGTGATGCACAATCAAGTGATGATTTCGATTTTTCCACAGATAGTCCTGTTACAGAACCTCCAGTTATTGAAGAAGAAAATGAAGCAACTAGTGATATAGGTGATGATTGGGTTGTTAATCAACCGAATGTAATTGATAACGATATTCCTGAACCAATTGAAGCCGATACCAGTGCAGAAGTTGGTGATGATCTTTCTAAGTCTATGGAAGATTGGGGAATGGAAATTCCAGGAAAAATTGATGCTGGATCTGATTCAATTGATCACATGGATATTCCAGCTCCAATTGATTCAGAAGAAAGTTATGAATCAATGGATATGCCAGAGCCGATAGAGGCTGCTCAGGATTTTCCTGAACCAATTAATAATGATGAAGATACGCAATTACCAAGTAATGACGATCTCGAATACCCAGATATGATGACTAGCTCAGATGCTAGTACTGAAGATGTTGAAGAAGTAAAAGCTCCTAGTAATTCAGACCTTGAGTATCCTGATATGGACTCATTAGATAATTTAGAAGTTGAAACTTCAAGACCTGAACCATCTTTAACTCCAATTAGTGACTTGCATGATAATCAAGTTGAAGAACAGATTGAAGTCTCTCAAGGTGGAACAGACTCTGAAGAGGCCCTAAAAAATCTTGAAAATGAAATTCAAGATGAGATGGAAGAAAATGATTTATGGGCAGCAGATGAATACGAAGTGCCTACAATAGAAGTGGAAGAAAACTATACAGATAAAGAAGTTAAAGCTTCAGAAGGCGAAGACTTTAAATCAATGGATCTTGATGATCTTCCTCAAATTGAACCACATGGCTTAGAAAAAGTTGTAGATAATACAGATGAAGAAACGAGCTCAGATTCATATCAATCATTTGATGATGAAGAAGAACATGATCTAAACAATTCTCCAGAAGACTTTCCTGCAGATGTAATGGAAGAAGATCTTGAGTATCCAGATGTTGCATCAATGAAAGATGAAGTCGAAGAGTCGATGGATAAAATTGACGATGCAATTAAAACTCCAGAGCGTTTAGTAAGTGCAGACTTTGAAGAGAAGTTACAAAGAGAGCTTACTGAAAAGCTTACGCCAATTGTAGAAGAATACGTTAAAGAATACTGTGCTAATTCTATTGAAAAAATTGCTTGGGAAATTATTCCGGATCTGGCTGAAAATGTAATCAAAAAAGAGATTCAAAAGATTTCAGATTCAATTATGGATAATTAAAAAAACTATTTAATTAATAAGCTCGCACTATAAATACTTTTAACTTCATCGTTAATAAGGACGCGAGCTTCACCATAACTTCCAACATCTAAAAATGTACCTGTGATTTCTTTACCATCCTCAATAATAGTTACTAATTCATTTTGATGAACACATCTTTGCATAAATTCTGTTCTTATTTTCTCATCATGCATTCTATTATCTGAAATAAATAAATATAATTTCTTAGCAACTTCAGAAACATTATACGGCTTATTAAAAATACTTGTGACTCTTGGAATGTCACTTGGATACTCTTTGGCGTGAAATAAATTAAGGCCAATTCCGCAAATCATATGGTGGTTTTTTTGAATAAGAATACCACCACACTTTTTTCGATCAATATAAAGATCATTCGGCCATTTTAATTCAATCTCTACTTGGTACTCACTTTCAAAGAATTTTGAAATAAGAACACCCATCTCTAATGAAGTTAAACTAATAGTATTAGAGGATTTTAAATTAAATGACATGGCCAGAGCATTACTCACACTAAACCATTTTTTCTCTCTTTGCCCTTTGCCTAAGCTTTGAAACTCACTGCTCACAAGATAATTATCTGATTTCTCGTCTAATAATTTTTGAATTTCAATTTGCGTGCTTTGGCAGCGCTCCATATGTATATGTTGCATTGTTGAAGAGTACTAAAAAAAAAGTTATATATGAAGAAACAAAAAGGAATTTCTATGTCATTAATCAAACGCTCACATCCTCGTGAAATTAAAATCACTAAGAATATCAATCCATATGCTCACGGAAGTGTCATATGTGAATGTGGAAATACAAAAGTCCATATCACGGCCAGTGTTGATGAGGGAGTACCTCCTTGGATGCGCGGAACTGAAAAAGGATGGGTAACTGCTGAATATAATATGCTTCCTGGCTCAACTCACGACAGAATTAGACGTGAAAGAAAAGGTGCAAGTGGTAGAACCTCAGAAATTCAAAGATTAATTGGTAGAGCTCTTAGAGCTGTTGTTGATATGAAGAAACTAGGTGAGCGCCAGATTATCGTTGATTGTGATGTCTTAGTTGCTGATGGTGGGACGAGAACGACATCAATCACTGGTGGTTTTGTCGCACTTAAAATGGCAATTGATAAACTAATGAGCGAAGGAAAGATTTCAGAAAATCCAATTCGCGAAAACTTAGCTGCACTAAGTGTTGGTCTTAATTCAGAAGGAAAAGTTATCGCTGATTTGAACTATGAAGAAGACTCTAGCTGTGAAGCTGACGTAAATATCGTTATGACTGAAAGTGGAAGAATTGTAGAAGTTCAAGGAACTGCAGAAGGTGAACCATTCACACGTGAGCAATTTGATGCCATTGTTGATTGTGGTGCAGAGGCCTTAAAAACAGTTTTTCAAAAACAAAATGAAGCACTCAATGCATAAGTTTATTCTTGGCTCTACAAATGCAGGTAAAGCAAAAGAGCTTAATGAGCTCCTAGGGGATAAGTTTGAAATACTAAGTGCTCCCGAGAAGCTAGAAGTTATTGAAGATGCGGATTCTTTTGCAGGTAACGCTCTTTTAAAGGCCAAAGAATATTATGAAAAGTTTAAGCAGCCAGTAGTTGCTGATGATTCAGGCTTAGTTGTTCCAGCACATTCTGAAATATTAGGTATTTACTCTGCTCGTTTTGCACCTGAAGAGACTGAATACAGTGGAAAGATCCAAAAATTAATAGAATACATGCAAAATACAGAAGATAGATCTGCTTACTTTGTTTGTATTCTCTGCTTCTATTTGAACCCAGAGGAAATCTTCTTCTTCGAAGGTCGAGTAAATGGAGAAATTGGACATAAACCACAGGGGAGCGAAGGCTTTGGCTATGACCCAATCTTCTATCCAAGCGGTATGGACGATAAGTCATTTGCAGAGCTAAAGGATTGGAAGAGCAAGAACTCTCATCGGGCGAAAGCATGTCGCGAAGCAATAACTTTCTTTAATAGCTAAAAATCATTGCCAAAATACTTATAATCCATTAAAACTTTATCTCAAAGAAAACTCGGGGTGTAGCGCAGCCTGGTAGCGTAACTGCTTTGGGAGCAGGAG
>CEUD01342464.1_pt1 | contig 146111 bp, 154 predicted proteins | sample 356481 | NCBI WGS metagenome assembly CEUD01 (sample SAMEA2623314, study PRJEB7988) | marine metagenome | isolation source: saline water (ENVO:00002010), including | reverse complement strand
AAAAAAAAAGCCCACTTGCGTGGGCTTCTTAATTAACAGTCGTATGGTCTGATTGTTTTTCTACCATTTTCTGCACATCTTTTTTGTGCATCTTCGATCATTGCATAAACTCTTTCGTTTAATGCTTCTAAAGCGTCTGAAGATACATTAAAAGTAGTCTTTCCAGAACCTTTAAGAGCTTCTTTAGTTTTTGATCCAACTAGTAACATTTCTTTTTGTTTTTTAGCCATAAAATCCTCCATAAGTAATTTGACTCTAAAATGTTCAACGAGGTCATAAAAAAAGTCAAAGTAAAAAGAGTAAAATAGCTAAAAAACCATTTAAATCTGGAATTAGCAGCGCATTATATCATATCTAGATCAATATTCCTTACAAAATGACATAGAGGCCCATTAGAGTTTTGATATTTTTTTAAGTAATATTTTTGATGATACTCTTCTGCTTTATAAAATTTAGGTGCTTCTATTACTTCAGTAACAATCTGATTCTTATAAACATTTAGATCATTAATTTTCATTATTACATCATGAGCAACTACTCTTTGTTCATCATTGGTAATGAATATTGCAGAACGATACTGTGTTCCAATATCAACTCCCTGTTGATTTAATGTAGTTGGATCATGTAATTTAAAAAAGTATTTTAATAACTCTTTTGTGCTAAGTGATTCATCATTATATTCAACTTTAACAACTTCAGCATGTCCTGTTCTACCAGTACAAATATCTTGATATGTTGGGTTCTCAAAATCTCCCCCCATATAACCAGAGACAGCACTTTCAACCCCCTCTAGTCTTCTTAAAAGCTCTTCAACACCCCAAAAACAACCTGCACCTAAGTATATTGTTTGCATCACCTACTCCTTAAATAGTTTAAGGTATTCACCAAGGCCTTCTTTTTCTAGATCATCTTTATGAACAAATCTTAGAGAAGCCGAATTAATACAATAGCGAATACCACCTAACTCCCTTGGGCCATCATTAAATACGTGTCCAAGATGTGAGTCTGCTTTTAGTGATCTTACCTCAGTTCTTCTTACAAATAATTTTTCATCATCTTTATATTGAAGCGAGTCTTTATCAATTGGCTTAGCAAACGCAGGCCAGCCACAACCAGAATCAAATTTATCTAAAGAAGAAAACAAAGGCTCACCAGAAACAATATCTACATAAATTCCAGGCTCTTTATGTAGATAGTATTCATTTTCAAAAGGTGGTTCAGTAGCATCGTTCTGAGTAACTTCAAATTGCAGTTTAGTTAAGTGATCTAATTTTTTTGACATACTAACCTCTTAAAAAATCTTAAATATTCAAAAAAAAATTCAACGTACTGATTTTACACTATAAAGCAATTTAATTGAAAGCCCATTATGCTCCGAAAAAAGAGTCAAAGGAAGGTGACTATATGAATAAAAATGATTTTAATTACCAACAATGGCTCGAAGATTTTAAAAATGAAGCTTGGCATAAATTTCAAAGTGCTGACTTCTCTCATTACTTTGCAAAGAATAAGGCCTTTAAAACCGTCTTATTTCACTTTTATAGCCAAGTCGCCATAAATAATGGGGCATCCCCTAATCTCCCATTTAAAACCCTATCTTTACTAGGAGAGAAGCTACAGGATCCAAAGTTTAAGGCAGAGTTTCAAAAAATTATCGATCAGAATGTGATTAAATTTAAAGGCCAATTCTACAAATTAGACGACCAAATCTATCAGAAAAGAATACAGAAAGCGATTAAGCGCTTTAGTTTTGAATCTGAAGAAAATAAATTTGCAGCCTAATTAATATTTATTGCATAATAATAATCAAATTAAAATTTAGGTATTAATATGCAAAATATAATTCTTCTCAGAGGTTTAGTAAGAGAAAGTCGTCATTGGGGCGACTTTCCTACTAAGCTTTCCAAAGCTTTAAATAATATAGATGTTTTAACACCTGAAATTCAAGGTGTGGGAAAATATATTGAAAAAGAGTCTCCGGATAATCTCATTGATATGATTGAATTTATGCGTGAGCAAATTAAAGATCAATTAAATGGAAACTCTACTCTCGTGGCCATGTCACTTGGAGGTATGATCGCTAAACAATGGAGCGAAAAGTATCCAGATGACTTTAAGAATATGGTGCTTATTAATACATCTTTTAAAGGCATGAATCCTATCTATCATCGCCTTAGACCAAATGCCATCTTACAATTTTTAAATATCTTTCTTACCCCACATGTGGCCTTAAGAGAGAAGAAGATTTTAGACCTTGTCTCAAACGTTAAGGCAAAAAGAGAAGAAACTCATCCACTATGGGTTAAAATTCAAAAAGAATCACCCGTTAGTCGTAAGAGTTTTATAAATCAAATTAAAGCAGCTTTAAAATTTAGCCCTGCCAGTGAGAAACCCAAAATTAGAACCCTATTAGTCGCATCAAAAAAAGATAGACTATGTGACGTACTCTGTACTACAAAGCTTAGTCACAAATGGGATCTCCCTTTAAAACTACATCAAAGTGCTGGACACGACCTACCAATGGATGACCCAGACTGGTTGATAAAGAAAATAAAAGAGTTTATTCAATGAGTAATATAATTAAACCCGGCCAAAGATGGTACTCTAAAACGGAAACAGAATTAGGACTAGGTCTTGTTCTAAGTCTTGAAGAAAGATTTGTTAAAATATTTTATCCAGAAGCTAATGAAACTAGAACATATAATCCAAAAAGTTCTCCACTTCAAAGATTTCAATTAAACATAGGTGATAAGATTACCCTAAAAGATGAACAATCATACACTATCAAAGAAATCAAAGAAGACGACAGTATACTTTTTTATTTAACAGAAAAAGGTGAAGTCAATGAAAGTGAGATTAATAGCAAGATTGATTTAGTACACCCAGAAGACAAATTATTCAGTGGTCTCATTGATAGCTCTAAAGAATACCATTTTAAATATGAGGCCTATTTAACAAAGAGAAAAATAGAACAATTAAAATACCGTGGACTATACAGCTCAAAGGTTGGACTGATTCCTCACCAAAGTTCAATCCATGCAACTTTAATAGATGAGAAAATCAAGAAATTTATCCTCTGTGATGAAGTTGGTTTAGGAAAAACAATAGAGTCACTTAATTATCTAAAATACCTTATTGAAACTGAGTTAGTTGAATCAGTTTTAATTCTCACACCTCAAAGTTTACAGTATCAGTGGTTCATTGAGCTTTATCGCAAGTATAACCTCTTTTTTAAAACATTTGGTATTGACGATATTGTTGAATTAGAAAGTGAATTTGATAATGATAATTTTATAATCTCCTCACCTGCTCACTTAAATGAAAACCAGGCTGATAAAGACTTTATAACCAATAAAAAATTTGATCTCATTATTATCGATGAGGCCCATCAAATTGATTATAAGAATAATGCTTTTATTCAAAATATCATTCATGAAGCAACATACGCGACACTACTAACAGCGACTCCCGAAGCATTAGGTAAAGATTCATTTCAAAGCATGCAAGAAGTACTTAATACAAAGAATAATGTCTACTTTAGAAATAGAAGAGAAATTTTAGAAAAGTCTTATAAGCTCTTTCCTAAAAAAGAATTAATTCTTAAACCAATTAATGAAAAGATATCATCTGACACCCAAGCTTTGAAAGCTAAGGTGGCACAGATTCTTGATACTATTGATGATACAAAAACGTTGATAATCACTCACTCAAAAGACCAAGCGAGAAAAATAAAGAAAATTATTGAAGAATTAAACTCATGTAAGATTGCTCTTTTTCACTCTGAAATGGAATTAATGGAAAGAGACAGACAAGTTGCTTACTTTCAAGATCCAGCTGGTGCAAATCTACTTATCTGTACTGAGGTAGGAAGTGAAGGGCGTAACTTTGAATTTGCAAGTAAGTTAATTTTAATGGATATTCCACTTAATCCAACGCAATTAATACAGAGGATTGGTCGTCTTGATCGAATTGGTCAAAAAAATAATTTTAAGATCATTGTTCCCTTTGTTGAGAATTCTTTTGAAGAAAATATCCTGAATTTCTATCAACAAATAGATATTTTTCATACTTTCCCTAAGGGCATCACACTTTATTATGAGCGCATAAAAGAAGAACTACATGAAGCATTAAAGAATAATGACCTTGATAAAATCAAAATGATGGCAAAAAATTATGAAATGTTTAGGGATGATCAAAATGTGGCTTATTCTGAAATTGACCAATTCTCATATCAATCAGAACGCTATGATTCACTATTAAATGAAGTTCAAAACCTAAGTATCGATCCATATCAATTTTTAAATCGCTTTTGCGATCTCATCCACTTAGACTTTGAAGATCTTAATGATGAAATATTTAGTATTCGGGCCACTCAAAACATGTTGATTACTTTACCTGGCCTTAGTTTTGATGGAAAAATGTATACATTAAATAGAGAACTTGCACTTGTTAGAGATGATATTGCTCTTTTCAGTATAGAAGATCCATTATTTAAAAATATATTAGATTTCATTACACTTAGTGAATATGCCAATTGTGCATGTGTTAAATCTCAGTATAAAGGTATTGAATTAATTTTTAATTCAGAACTTGAAAACTCTACAGAAAACTATAAGAACTACTTCCCTCTTATTCCTATCAGAGTATTTCTTGATTTAAGTGGTAATGACCAGACTAAGAAAATACCTAAGAAACTCTTAGATGAGACAAGTGTGGATTTAAGCCAAGAAGAAAAAGAATATCTCGGTCAAAATATGCCAAAAGAAACAATTATAAATCTTGTTAAAAAAGCAAAGCTTATGGGACAAAAAAGGCTTAATGATTATCTAGATAAAGAGCTTAACCAACTCGATACTGAGGTTCAAAAATATATTAGAGAAAATATACGCTTACAAACGGCACAGTTAAGACTAGTTATTTAAGCCATTCATATAGTTCATAGTGCTCATTAGTCATACCTACTTTTTGATATACTTTTTGTGCATTAGTATTGCGTTTATCAACATAGAGACGCAGTCCTGTGTACTCAGGTGTCTTCTCAACGAGATCTTGTAAGTATTGATACATTAAACTGAAGACTCCCTTACCTCTATAAGCAGGAAGCACATAGACTGATTGAATCCATAAACAGATGCCATTGCGCCAATCAGACCACTCATAGGTAGTTAAAAGACTCGCAATAGGCCTATCATCTTCATAACAAAGATAGTACTTACCAAATTGATCGTTATTATAAAGGCCATGCACACCCTTTTTAACAATACCTGGATCAAGTACCAGATCTTCCGTTTCCTTGGCCATTAATACTTGTGCATTAATGATAAATTCTAATTCTTTCTCACTATCTACATTTTTAATTTTCATATATCGACCTCAAAACTATCATGACCAAGCTCTTTTATACGCTTAGATATAAATTCTTTATCCTTAATGCTTAATTCATCATTAGACTTTAAATAAACTTTTAAATCCTCTACATTAGTACAGCTAAGATTAAAGTTAACTAGATCGTTATGACTTATAATTTCCTCAACTAATTCAATCAACTCACCAAAGCTCATAAACTCAATCGGCCCATGCACCTCTGGTTGATAAACACGCTTTTCTTGTGCTGCTTTTTTAACATGTTTCTTCTTTATCTCTTCGCCTAGGGCCATGAGATCAAGTAATTCCTTTGAGATTTTATCAAAATAAGGAACAGAGTTGTCCTGGCGTAAGAAGTAATCAAATTCTTTTACGCTAACTCGATCTAATAAGGCCAATGAGCGGTTATATAAGAGGTTTAAATATGCATTCACAAGATCATGCTTAGAGCTAGCATGATAATAAATTTCATCAATAAAGAGATCTTCTTCTTTTTGGTAGAACTTATAATAAATTGTGAATTCTATTTGAAATAAATTACGTTGATACTGATGAAAGTTGTCTTTTGACTGCTGAGTATAAAGATCCATCATGAGAGATAACTCCCCTCATGATGGATATATTTAAATAAATTATTGATGTAAATGAAGGCCTTCTTCAAGTTGTGGATCTCCAGTTGGAGCAAGCTTAACTTTTGAAAGTGCTTTACCAACAACAAAGATAAATAGACCAAAGAATCCTAACCACTCAAGTAATTGGATAATTCCAAATCCTTTAAGGTGTGCACCATGGTGGTGAAAAATCTTAGGAGCAACCATTAAGTATAAATCAACAAAGTGACCTACAAATAAAATTGAACATACTAATAATAGTCTTTTCGGGTTTCTCTTTGCAGGACGAGACATTAATAAAAAGAATGGTGCAATAAAATTAAGACCTAAATTAATCCAGAAAACAGCACCCCAGTGATGGTGTCTATCAACATAGTACATAGTTTCTTCAGGAATATTTGCGTACCAAATTAATAAGTATTGTGAAATCCAAATATAGGCCCAGAATACAGAGAAGCCAAATAAGAACTTACCTAGATCATGTAAGTGATTATCAGTGATATAACCTTGAAAGTATCCCCACTCACGTAATTTGATTGTCGTAATAGTAATAAACGCCATACCACTAACAAAACTACCAGCAAAAATATATACACCAAAGATTGTAGAAAACCAGTGTGGCTCAATACTCATAACCCAATCAAAGGCAGCAACACAAATTGCAAGAGCAAAACCAATAATACCAATAGAGCTTGTTGCCATTACTTTTTTAACATTATAACCCTCTGGGTTTGCATCTGTTTCAGCTGAAATTGCTCTTTGTCTCCAAGAGAAGAACATCCAAACTGCGAAGATAATAACCATTCTAATCATGAAACCTGGAACATTAAGCCAAGCAGTCTTTTGAGAAAGAATTGGGTCATTCATTACCATTTCTGTATGAGTCCATTCATAGATAGTGTGCATACCAAAGTAAACTGCTAACATAAGAATAAAACCAATTGGTAAGAACTTAGTCATCGACTCAGGAATTCTCTTCATCGGTGTTAACCAACTTGCTTGTAATACACCAGTAATTGATAGAAAGAATAAACCAGATACTGACATCGTTACAAAGAAAACTGTGTTCACAAGATAGTCTACCCAACCAACAGTGTGATCTAGACTAAAAGATGCAATTAACGCCAAAGCACCCACGGCCATAAGGCTTAGAGAGAGCTTTTGTAATCCACCTTTAAATTCAAAATTTTTAATTTCCGTATTCACTAGAAACTCCAATTATATAATTTTAATAACCTAATTTTTTCTTAAGAGATCTACCACTTCTACCAAGTTCACGACGAACATATTCAGAAACCGCCCATCTATCTTCAACAGATAGTTGTTGAGCGTAAGAGCTCATATTACCACGACCAAATGTGATCATATTATAAATCCAACCTTGGTTATATAGGTAATCATCTTCATTATCGTTAGACCTTCTCCATGCACGATCAGCAAAGCTAGGTGGCTTTGGAAAACCTTTCTCAACAACTGTTCCGTTTCCTTTTCCATCAGCACCGTGGCATGGCATACAATTAACTTCGTACATCATCTTTCCACGATATTGAGCATACTCGTCATACTCAAATGGATTGTCCGAATACTGAATTGGTGACCCATCAGCATTTTTTGGATGTGGCATCTGCCCTCTTGCAATAGTGTGAGCAGGAGCTACTTGCATCGTTTGCCCATTTGGAAAAATTTTATTCGGTGTAAAAGCTTCAGCTGCTACAGAGTACTTCATGTCATTAATAACAGAGTAACCTGTGCTATTTCTTCCACCTGAACAGCTTGTTAGAACTGTAAATAATACTAATGATAAAAGTGTTAATGATAATTTCACTTGTATCCCCTTTATGGATTTAAATCTATATTCTTAACTTCAACGCTTAAAGCACCTTCTTCACTAAGAAGCTTTGTTACGTCATCAACATTATTCCCATCTTTTTCAATGGCCATAATAAACTTATCTTCTGTTTGAGCTGGGTCGATTATGACTGGTTTCTTACCGGGAAATAATTTATTGATTACTAAAAAGGCAGCCACAGTAGTGTGAGCACCAAATAATACTGTTAATTCAAACGAAACTGGAATAAAAGCTGGAATTGAATTCGCTGGTTTTCCACCAAAGTTCATTGGCCAATCAATAGCCTGGGTCCAGATTTGCAGAGCTAAAGCAGTTGCTAAACCAGCAGCACCTGCAAGCAAAGTAACATATGGAAGAATTGATCTTTTAATTCCCATAGCTTCATCTAAACCATGAACTGGAAATGGAGTGAAGATATCGTAAATACTTATCTTCTTATCCATCGCTTTTTCAGTTGCGTGTAATACTTTTTCATCATCATCAAATGTTGCAATAATAAAATCTTTTCTCATATTCTACCTACTTATTATTCCTAGCAAATCTATAAACTGATTTAACCTCTGCTACCGCAATACCAGGTAAAATTCTGATAAAGAGGAAGAAAAGAGTAAAAAAGAGTCCAAATGTTCCAATAAAAGTCCAAATCTCTACCCATGTTGGAGAATACATTGCCCAAGATGAAGGTAAGAAATCTCTATGTAATGAAGTCGTGATAATTACGAAACGCTCAAACCACATACCGATATTTACAAAGATTGAGATAATGAAAACAAAAGTCATATTTCTTCTTAATTTTTTAAACCAAAAGAACTGAGGAGAAATAACGTTACATGAAATCATTGACCAATATGCCCACCAATAAGGACCAAATGCTCTATTGATAAATGCATACTTCTCATAAGGGTTACCAGAGTACCAAGCAATAAAGAACTCTGTTCCATAGGCTAGACCAACCATTGAACCCGTAAGGGTAATAACCTTACACATAGCATCGATGTGATCAACTGTAATATAGTTCTCCCACCCCATTACTTTTCTTGTAATAATTAAAAGCGTACAAACCATGGCGAAACCAGAGAAGATTGCACCAGCAACAAAGTACGGAGGAAAAATAGTTGTATGCCAACCAGGTATAACTGAAGTTGCAAAGTCAAAAGATACGATCGTGTGAACTGAAAGTACTAGTGGAGTTGCAAGACCAGCTAAAATTAATGATAAAACTTCAAAGTGGTGCCAAGTTCTAGTTGAACCATTCCAACCAAAACAAGCAAGTCCATAAAGAACCTTTCTAAGTTTTGACTTCGTTCTATCTCTCACACTTGCAAGATCCGGTAAAAGACCCATGTACCAAAATACTAATGATACTGTTAAGTATGTTGAAATTGCGAAAACGTCCCATAGTAGTGGTGATCTAAAGTTTACCCAAAGAGGTCCAAGTGTATTTGGATAAGGGAAAACCCAGTATAATAACCATGGACGACCAGCGTGAATTAGAGGGAATAAACCCGCACAAGCAACAGCGAAGATTGTCATCGCCTCGGCTGCTCTGTTAATTGCTGTTCTCCATCTTTGTCTAAAAATGAGAAGGATGGCAGAGATAAGTGTACCTGCGTGACCAATACCAACCCAAAATACAAAGTTAGTAATATCCCAAGACCATCCTACAGTCTTATTTAGACCCCAAGTACCAATACCTGTTGTAATCTCATAACCAATAACTAGAAAACCAATAGTCATGATTAAAGCAGATATAGAAAAACCTGCAAGCCAAGCTTTCGTAGGCGGTTGTTCTAAAGTATCCAGAACATCTTCACTTATTTGCTTATAAGTACGATCCTCTGGAATTAACGGCGTTCTTAATTTTGAAACATGTGCATCTGACATAATTCTATCCTTATAATTATTTATTTCTTACTTTAACCATATAACTAACACGTGACTTAACATTAAGTTCTTCAAGAACAACATAGCGTCTGTCGTGATCAAGCATCTTAGCGATTTTAGAATTCTCATCTTTCATATCACCAAAAACGATTGCATCACTTGGACACCCTTCCTGACAAGCAGTACGGATATCACCGTCTTTTAATGCTCTTCTTTCACGTTTAGCATTTAATTTTCCTTCCTGAATTCTTTGAACACAGAAAGAACACTTCTCCATCACCCCTCTACTTCTTACAGAAATATCTGGGTTAAGAGCTAATCTCTCATACTCATCTGAGTGATCATAGTTAAACCAATTGAATCTTCTTACTTTGTAAGGACAGTTATTGGCACAATATCTAGTTCCAACACATCTATTATAGATTTGCTGATTAAGACCATCGCTTGAGTGAACTGTAGCAAGTACTGGACAAACGTTTTCACATGGAGCGTTTTCACAGTGCTGACATAACATTGGCATATGAACAGTTTCAGGATTATTTTCATCACCTGCATAGTAACGATCAAGTCTTAACCAATGCATCTCTCTTCTATTTTTAACTTCTGCTCTACCAACTACTGGTACGTTATTTTCAGAGTTACAAGAGATAATACAGCTTGAACAACCAGTACAAGTGTTCATATCAATGGCCATTGCCCATTGATGTCCACCTTGAACATGCCCAGGATAAATTTGAGCAAGTTTCATTTCTGGCTTATTCCCAGCTTTGCTATCTTTCTTATACTCTCCGTAAGTAGTTTCACGAACAATATCTCTACCTTCCATTGAATGGTGAGTTTGAGTTTGAGCTAAACCTCTATGAGCACCTGTTTTTGTAAGTGACTCAACATCAGTATCATGTAGTGAATGTGAATCACCAATGTGATGAACTAATGGGTAAGCATTTGCACCAAGCCCACGAGCTACTTTACCAGCAATAGTTCTTCCATAACCAAGAGCAACACCCACAGTATTTGCATCAACACCAGGTTGAACGATTGCAGGTAACTTAATAGATACACCAAGGGCCTTAAGCTCTAGTACATCACCAGTTTTAATTGACTTACTCTCAGCAACTTTTGGAGAAACCATAATATAGTTATCCCAAGTAGCTTTTGTTACAGGATCAGGAAGTTCTTGTAACCAAGGGTTATTTGCCTGGTTCCCTTCTCTGATTCCATATTTTTGATAAAGTGTGATTCTCATCGAATCACCTTTTAAAGATTTTTTAACGATTGCTTTTGGCTCATATGAGTAATTTAACTTACTCACATCTTTATAAAGACCTGAAACACTTACTACACCATCATGTAATGTTTTATTCCAGAAGTTTTCAAAGCTTGAACCACCAGTCATTGGATAGATATTTGCTTTCCAATAACCTTTCACAAAGTCGTAATAAGTTTGTCCAGATAAATCCGGAATAAGTGCCATTAATGTTTCAGCTGCCATTCGGCTACCAAATAATGGTTGAATTACTGGTTGAGTTAAACTTAATTCATTACCAGCAACGTAATTATCACCCCAAGACTCAAATACATGATTATTTGGAGCAACATACTTACAAAGCTTACTTGTTTCATCTTCACTTGAAGCAAAAGACATTGTTAAATCTGTCTTTTCAATCGCTTCCTTAATAAGTTTTGAAGAATGAAAAGTATGAACTGGATTTACATCTAAGAAAAGAAGAGCAGCAACTTTACCGTCTCTAGATGCTCTTAGCATCTCGTCCATTTCTAAACCATTTGTTACACGACTATAACGAGTCTTACGTGCAAAAACAGTTTTATTATAATTTCCAAGAGCATGGTTAATTTCATTAATCATTACTTGAGTCGCAACAAGTGTGTCCCCAGAAACAACTAATGAACTACCAGCAGCTTTTAACTCTTTTAAAAGCTTATCACCGTGAGTTTTAGCATCACCAGAAACTGAAGAAGAACCATTTAAAACCATATCATAAAGATAAGTAATAATTTGTCTTTGCATCTTCATTGAATGAGTATGTCTAACGTCAGCATTTGTACCAGTTAAAGTCATAATAGACTCCACTTGGATATGCTTACTCATTTTCTCATCAGGATTTCTTCTTGAAGTATATTCTTTTGTATTTTTAACATCATCACCCCAAGTACCAAGAAAATCAGCTTCAAAAGAAACGATAACATCTGCCTTAGAGAAATCAGTTACAGGTGCTTGGTAAGTACCGTGAGTAATTTTAGATGCCTGATGAATAGCAGGTCTACTAGCTGGGTTATAAGAAACAATCTTAACCCCATACTTTGTATTTAATAAATTAAAAATAGCAAGCATACTTGGGCTAGAAACATCTGGAGCTATTAGGTAAATTTCTTTACCTGATTCAACTGCTTTACCAAAGTCATTCTTAAAAGCTTCATCAAACTTATCCCACTCAGTACCAACACCATTAATCATAGGAGCACGGTAACGATTAGAATCATATAAAGAAAGAACTGAAGCATTCGCTGGTGCGTTTGTTCCACCTTTAGTAATAGTAGATAATTTATTTCCTTTAACAAAAATCGGTCTACCTTCTCTTGTCTTTACAACAATAGGAGTATTTCCATAAGTAGTTGCATAATAATTTGCTACACCTGGAATATGATTTTCATTCTTATTTAAATAAGGAAGTGCTTTTCTAACAGGGATCTTAATACAACCGGCCATAGGCAGTGTACTAACAGTAAAACCCATAATCTTTAAAAAGTTACGACGTGACTTTGTAACACTAAATGTATCAAACTCATCATCTTTGAACTCTTGCTTTAACTCAGCTGGACTAAGCTCTTTTTGCTCAACATCCTGCCAATATTTATTTTTTTCTGTCTTATTTATAATTTCACTCATGATTTATCCTCTAATTCTCTTTAAGTTCTAGTAGTGGCACTTAGAACAATCTCCACCAGTAAGTCTTGGTTTAACTTCGTAAGGGTGAGAATTGTCATATTTATGATAATCAGTATCGTAGTGATCATTCGGAGGAGCGATCCCTTTTTCTCTGTGACAGTTAATACACCAACCCATGTTCAGTTTCTCATGTTGATAGTAAATCTCCATTTCTTGAACTGGACCGTGACATTGCTGACATTGAAGATTAGCAACATTCACGTGCTGTGAGTGATTAAAGTAAGCATAATCAGGGAAGAAATTAACTCTCGTCCACTGAATATTTTCACCAGAATCAACTGCTTCATGAATTTTTCTGATTTCTGGAGAATCTTTTTTAACTTGCTTGTGACAATTTAAACAAAGCTCCGTTGGTGGAATAGCAGCATGTCTTCCTTTGTCAGCAGCAAAGTGACAATACTTACAATCCATTTTTAAATCTCCCGCATGTAATTTGTGAGAGAAGGCAATTGGCTGATCAGGAGCGTATCCCTGATTATAACCAATGTGTCTGGCTTGAACGACCACAAAAGATCCAATACCCCCAAGCGCAATTAGGGCGGCTAATGCACCTATCAACTTTTTCATACACATTCCCTTAAGTGAATAAATTTAGTTATAAAAATTTTTTACCATTTTAGTTTTTTATTTATCATAACTCAACTGGAAAACTTAACTTTTGATGAATAAAAACAAACCTTTAATCAAACTTGACCAGCATCATAAAAATGTATTTTGAAAAACTTATTTTTTTTATGATCTTTATCAAAAAGCATTGCGGCATTTAAAAAATAAGAATATATAAAAGCCCTATGGACATTAACTTTCTGAACAACAACACAGAGCGCACGGAATTTTTAAGTAATCATTGGAATCAAAAGCATCTCCATATAAAGAATGCTATTAAAAATATTTTTGCGCTAGATCAAGAAACCATTCATGAGTTATTAATGCATGATGATATAGAATCTCGTGTAGTTATTGAACGCGAGTTTCGAGAAATGCAACACGGTCCATTTGAAAGTGAAGAGATAAATCAATTAGAAAAAGAAAAATACACATATATCATCCACAATCTAAATCTCTTATTTGAACCTCTTAATAAACTAGCTCAACATTTTAGCTTTATTCCAAATTGGTTATTTGATGATCTGATGTGTACATACTCTGCAAAAGAAACATCTATTGGTGCACATTTTGATCCTTATAATGTGGTTATCATACAGGCCCACGGTAAACGTAAGTGGGAATTACAATATAATTTTAATGAAGAATTAGATTTTGATCATGATGTGAAAGTACTGAAAGACTTTCAACCAGATATAGAAATTATTCTTGAACCAGGTGATGTACTATTCATCCCCCGAGGATGCGCCCATAGAGGCAGTAGCCTAGAAGCTTCCCTATCTTATTCAGTTGGTTTTAAAGCAATACAAATAGATAAAATAGTTAAAAACTATCTTGCTGAGTACTTATCAGCTGATGACGAAAAGTATCTGGATATCAATAAAACTGGTAATGATATTGATAAGAGTATTATTAAATCTGTTAAAAAAGAAATTTTGAGTCTTGTAGAAGATGATGAGGCCTTAACATCATTTATTCTATCTCAGTTAAGTGAGCCAAAAAATTACTATGAATTTGATAATGAAGAAGCTTCGGACATTGATTTCAATCTAAGTTATGAAAAAAATCCTGATTGTAAGTGGACATGGCTAGATTCTAATAAAAGTATCCAACTTGCCATCAATGGACACACCTATCAAATAGACTCAAATACATTTAATTATATAAGGCCATATCTTGAGATGAATGGCTTTGAAAGTTTCGAATTTAAAGCTACAGAAGAGAAATTAATAAAAGAATTTATAAAAATTTTAATTCACCAAGAAATATTTGTTATTTCAGAGTCTTAAATACCAAACTATATCACTCACCTTTTAAATTAAGAACTATCTTTATCCGATATATATAAAGATGTTAAAAATACTGGGACTCTTATTTCTATTTTCATTTTCATTACAGGCCAATGAAGCCTTTGATGATCTTATTGAAGAGATTATTCCTAAATCAGAATTAAGTAATGCTCAATTAAAAGCACTAAGACAAGAGCTCAAAATTCAAAATATCTTCATTCAAGGAGTGAAGTCAATTGAACTGCAAGGTGGTGAATTTAAAAATATCACACAGGCCAGTAATACAATTCAAGATTTATATATTAAATCCATTGGGGCAAAGGCCGAAAGTTTACCAAGTGCAATTAAAAATGAAATCACTGATTCAGTAAAGACATCCATCAACCAAAGAAGTGTTCGATCAGTTTTACAAAAATCAAAAGACTTTGCTCTTAATAAATTAAATGCACAAAAAGTTATGCTTACTTCACTTACTCGCAGAGTAGGAATGGATGTAGGCTTAGTCTATTTTTTAAGCCTACAAGTCGATCTCACCTTTCCCATGATCATGGTCTCACTTGGACATGTGGAATTTGCTCCCTTATTAGTTACCCCTGTATCTTCGACTGTTACTGCTGCTTACACCGGAATTAAAAGTGCTGTTAAATTTAGGCACTTATTAAAGCATCTTGGTGGCTTCGCCAATGCAAAGGCGCTTTTTAAAATTTATCGCGATATGCGAAGCTTTTTTAATCTTAAAATCTTTCCTCAACACGATCTACTCAACCTTAATATTCAAGGTAAACAAGTCGTCTTCACCGTTGAGCGCAAGACCCTATTAAATAAGTTTTTAACCAAACTAGGATTTAATCAGAATTTAAATTATGAGAACCTTTCTAAGTTTTTAAGAGAAAATGATGTACTCTCTGAATTTTTAAATAGACTCGATACGCTAGATCGCCCCAATGAAGTTAAGATGATTCGAGTCTTAAATAAAATAGAATTACTGCAAGATGAAAAGTTGATTGCAAGTCTTAAAGGTCGCTTTGGAGAATTTATAAATGAACTCGACAATATTCCTAATTACCAACAAGCTAGGGCATGGGTATCTAAGATTTCTACTACCACCAACTTTGAAGACTTCTCAAGGCTTTTGACACAAATGCCTGATGATATACCACCAAAAACATTTGATCGTTTATGGCGTGAAGTTATTTTACCAGATGCCTCAAAAAATATAGGCCCCTACTTTAATAAAGATACTTTTAAGGCCTTTAGAAATCTAGGAACTGAATGGGATAAAGAACTACGCAGACTAAGTGCAACTAGTAATGAGATTTATATAAGTGATGAATTAAGGACAAAGTTAAATAATTACTTTTTTAATTCACTTGCACCAGTTAATGGCTGCTCAGCGATTTATCAAATGAAGGGAAGTATGAATACTCCCCTATTCTTTTAATCTTAATTAGTATCCGTAACACCTAATGCTATGATGTGCATTTCTATAAGGATCTTGATTATTAAAGTTATAATAATACTCGTAATCACTCATTCCTCTATAGATTGTGCTTGAATAAAAACGTGATTCAAAGCGACCTGATTGGTGATAAATAAAAACACTTCCCGAACATCTTTGATCTTTATCTGTGTAGTTATTAATAGATAATTGCACTTGATTTGGAAATGTTACCAGTCTCGGATAAAGTGACTGAGCAAATGAGAATGCAGACAATAACATTAGCATTGTAATTAGTTTCATAGTTCTCCCCTTGACAATATTAGTCTGTTTAAAAGTCTAGTAGAAAAAATATGACTCTACAACTTCTTTGGTAATGCCCTGCCCCTCAAAGTCCTTAAAGAGTATGAAGTCTGTTATTATGATATGGTTAACTTTAAATGACGCTACAGGATATCCCTTTAAAGTGGCGATATGGGAATCTGTTTCAAAGTACTCTTCTTTGAGACCAGTTGTGTCAAAGTCTTCAATCTTAGTAAATTTAAGTCCTAATTGCTTAAGGGTATACCCATAGGGACAGTGTACACAGGTTGAACGACAACAATGACCGCGTTTTTTTAGGTCTGCAACACTCATGGGTTTGAATTCGTCTGTATCCATACTTTCTCTTATTTCTCGTCTTGATAAACAAATCTATATTGATAATATTATGACAAACAATTCTTAAAAGGAAAAAAATAATGCCAGCTAAAAAGAAAGCAATAAAAAAGAAAGCAACTAAGAAAAAAGTAGCTAAGAAGGCCACAAAGAAAAAAGTAGCAAAAAAGAAGGTAGCTAAGAAAAAAGTAGCTAAGAAAAAAGTAGCTAAGAAGGCAGCCAAGAAAAAGGTTGCAAAAAAAGCTACAAAGAAAAAAGCTACAAAGAAGACTACTAAGAAAAAAGTTGCAAAAAAAGTTGTAAAGCTTAATACAGATGCTGAGTTATTTGACTCTATCTTAGAGCTTATTAAGATTACATCAACAGTTATTCCTGATGATGTTCAAAAAGTTATTTTAGAAAGCTTAGCGCGAGAAGAAAAAAATACGACTGCTGAGTACGCAATGAATATAATTAAATCAAATATTGAAATTGCCAAAAGAAAAATTCAACCTCTTTGCCAAGATACTGGAACAATTATTTTTTATGTTGATGTACCTAAAGGATATATCCAAAGTGACTTTGTGAAGATTTGTCATAAAGCTGTGGTGAAGGCCACAAAGCTAGGCTATCTACGCCAAAACTCAGTTGATACTCTAACTGGTAAGAATGAAACCATGAATATTGGCCCTGGTCACCCATCAATTCACTTTCATGAACACAATAAAGAAACAATCGATATTCGTCTTATGCTCAAAGGTGGAGGTTGTGAAAATGTAGGTGCTCAATATGCTATGCCTTATAATGCTCTCGAAGCAGGCCGTGATCTAAAAGGTGTGAGAAAAGTAATCTTAGATGCTGTTCAAAAAGCACAAGGGAAAGGCTGTGGTCCTGGTGTTCTAGGTGTTTGTATTGGTGGTGATAGAGGCTCAGGCTATATTAACTCAAAAGAGCAATTATTTAGAAAGCTAGATGATGAAAATAAAGTAAGTGAACTAAGAGATCTAGAAAAAGACATCGTCGAGACAGCAAATAAACTGGGGATTGGACCTATGGGATTTGGTGGAAAAACAACTTTACTGGGATGTAAGATTGGAACCCTAAATCGCCTACCTGCTTCTTATTATGTAAGTGTGAGCTATATGTGTTGGGCCTATAGAAGACAAGGTGTAACTCTTGATAAGAGTTTAAAAATTAAAAAGTGGTTATATTAATACCAATTAGGATATAAAGATGAAAAAGCTAAACTACCCATTTCAAAAAGAAGATATTTTAGATTTAAGCGTTGGTGATATGGTGCTTATTTCTGGTAAGCTCTTTACTGGAAGAGATGCCGTTCATAAGAGAATTCATGAGGGAACAAAACCTCCTGTTGATTTAAAAAACCAAATTATTTATCACTGTGGTCCAGTTATCTTAGAAAAAAAAGGTAAGTATGAAGTTAAGGCCGCAGGTCCAACCACTTCAATCCGTGAAGAGCCTTATCAATGGGAAGTAATGCGTGACTATGGTATTGTTGGTGTCATTGGTAAAGGTGGTATGGGTCCAAAAACTCTCCAAGGTTGTAAAGACTATGGATGTGTTTATCTTCATGCCATTGGTGGTGCAGCTCAAGTCTTAGCTGAAAAGATTAAAAGTGTTGATAATGTTTATTGGAGAGATCTTGGAAGTCCTGAGGCAATTTGGGAATTAACAGTAGAAGACTTTCCATGTGTTGTCACTATGGATGCCCATGGTAATTCTTTACATGAAAAAGTAGAGGGTGAATCTGGGAATGCATTAAAAGGTTTATTGTAATAGATAAAATAGTGCTCTCAAATTCTTGAGAGCACAATTAAAAGATAAGTTATAACTAAGCGGCTGCTCCGTGAGACCAAACTTCTTTTGTCCAAGTTGACTTAGTTTCACTAACCCAATTCTTAGACCAAAGTTTTTGATGAACAAATTCTTCTAATGCTTTTGGTGTATCAACATCAACCCATAAAACCATGTCCCATTCTCCCATAGTAGAGAAGGCCCATTTAACTTCTTTCCACTCACCTAACCAATTCCAATTATCCCAAACTGGTGCATCTTTTGTCCATTTCACGTGCACTTGAGCACTCCAATCATTAGTCATATATACTCCTTTATTAGCAGGTGACTAATCGGATAAGACTCAAAAAAGATAATACATGATTCTCGGGCGGAAAATATTTCAATCGACTAAGTTAAACTTAAAAAGTTGCTCAGGAATATAAATATTAATGGGAATATAATCCACTTGAAAACTGAGGATAAGGCCATAAAAGTCTTGATTTATAAATTGCTTATCTATTTTAAAATTTATGTCTTGCTGCTTAGACTCCATTACTAGATTCATTTGTTTGATGATATTTTCACAAAACTTCTGTAAACACTTTGTATCAAGTTTAGTTAGAAATCGTTTTTCTATATATTCGCCAGCATTATTACCTAAGAGTAAATTAACAAGCTTATTTGCTGATTGATTAGGAATACTTATATAGAGCGGGCAATTTTTTTCATGACACCAAATAAGTTGATTAAAGTCCTCACCAAGTTCAAAATCAGCACTATTATAGGATATCAATTGAGAGTTAATGAGTTCTACTTGAACTGACTTTCTAAAAACCGCATGCATTTCTTTTCTTAATTGAATGACTAATTCATGAAGATAAAATTTCCAAAAAGGAGATATCTTAATCGCCTTTTTATCAATGTTAAATAAAGGGTTTTTATTTAAAGCTCCCATAGAACCAGTATAGGCCATAATATAAGAATTTTTTCAGCTTATGTTATTTTCGATACTTAGCAATGATTTCCTTAAGCTTTATTGAGGCATCCACTAGTTTGGCCTCATGTTTTTGCTCAAACTGTTGGCGCTTAAGGTCTTGGGACCATTGTTCTTGTTTTGATAGATTCTTGTAATCATCGAGATAAGCAAACTCAGAAAAATCCATATAGGCCTTGTGAAAGTCAGCAAGATCTGCGTGAAATCTTAAGTCATTATCCAGATCAATAAGTTTCTTAATTCTGATACAACCTTCTGCAACCCCTACTTGTCCCTGCTCCATAACAAGGGCCAAGGTATGTAAGCTCTCATAGTATTTCTCAGTTTGTTCTGCTAGCTGCTTCTCCATTGCTTCACTTTGAGACTTAATGACTTTTTTCTGGTTTAAAATACGACTTACTAAAACCCCAAGATAAACTGAAAGTGCCAGAACAATGAGTGCGAGAATAATAAAAATAATTTGCATACTTAAAACCTAATAAAGAAGATACTTTTCTCTTCTAGCAATATATTTATTTAGTTTATCTGTCCACTGTGCTTTTATTTGTCTATAATTTGCCTTGTTTTGAATAAGCTCTACAACTTTTTCGCTACCCACTAATTGCTTGAAAAAAGCTAAGTATTTTATCTCTAATTTTTCACGATAAAAAATACTTAAAAAGAATTTAAAATCAAATTGTTCAAGGCTAACTTTTTCACCATAGCACTTTTTATTTAAAAACTTAGGCTTCTCTGCCATGCCCTTAATGGAAATAGGAGTAAAGAGTATTTCTTTTTTGGTGTACTCCGGAGCACCTACTAAGGTAAATGGAATATACGTTCCCCGCCCAATACTTAAATTAATAGGTTCAAAAAGTGCTAGTGTAGGATAATTTTTAATGGCCAATAAGCTTCTTAAATTAGGAGAAGGCATTTTAGCAAATTGAAACTCATCAGATCTTTTATAATTGTGCATCTTTATAATTCTAAGATTAAGCTTACTCACCTCTCTCCATTCTTCTCCTTGAATCATTAAGGCCAACTCACCAATTGTTAACCCGTAGACAATTGGAATTGGATAAGGTGCTAGAAATGTATTAAATTCATTCACAGGACCCATGACATAATTATGTGGATTGGGACGATCTAAGATAATTAATTCAATTTGAGTATTATCTAATGCCTGCATTATATTCCCTAATGAAGCAATATAAGTGTAAAAGCGGACTCCTACATCTTGGATATCATAAATAATAACATCAATATCTTTTAAATCTTTTTTTGAAGGTGCTTTTTTCTTTCCATACAAAGATATAATCGGAAGTCCTGTAACTTGATCAATTGTTTCATCCACTTGATCTCCAGCACTAAATGTTCCCCTTACACCATGTTCAAGAGCAAATAGTTTTTTTATTTTTAAACCCTTTGTAATCAGAGCATCAATTAAATGGATAGAGCCTAAGAGTGAGTTTTGATTTACAACAAGTGCAATGTTTTTATTTTGGTAATTTTTAATTTCATTTGAATCTTTAATAAAGACTTGGTTTCCATAAGTAAAAGCGTAAAGATTTAATGAGGTACAAAGAAAGATGAATATTATGTTTTTAATCATAAACCTATATCAAATTTTAAGGTTTGAAAGTCAATTGGTTTATGGATGATGCCTTTAATTTGAATCGTGTCTGCAATTTTGTCTTGAATATGGTCTTTTTGATATGCAGTTATTAAATAAACTTCAACATTTGGATAATCTTTATTAATCATCTTAGTTAATTCTATACCATTTATGTCTGGCATGTTTATATCTGAGAGTACTATTATGCGATTACTTGTATTGATCTCTGTCAATAACTTCATGCATTGTTCAGCATCATGAGCAAAGGAAAGATCTAATAGGTCTTGTTTGATCTCATTACGAAAGAAGTGCTGGAAAAGGATATTAAGGTCTTTTTCGTCATCAACCGCAATTAAATTTATTTTTGAGCTTTGCATCCTTTTAAAATAGACCATTTCATTAGCAATGAGCAAGGGAGTTAATTTAAATTTTTGCTAAATTTTTCTAACTTTTCTGTTTAGAAAAATATTGCCTTTAATTATTATAAATTGCGTATCCCTTCATAAAATCTTATAATTTGAATGATTTAGCTCAATTATTTTATAAATAAAGGTTATGCAATGACACCTCGAAACGACTACTCCCATTTAACAAGTTCAGACTCACAATTTATCGATTCAATGTATGAAACTTATAAATCGAATCCAGACCAATTAGATGAATCATGGCAAATGTTCTTCAAAGGTTTTGAATATAAGTTTGACGATATTGGAGGAGAGCAAGTTTCTAGCGATGAACTTATTAAAGAATTTAATGTTTATCGAATAATTCAATCTTATCGTGCTCGTGGGCATCTACTTTCAGATACAAATCCAATTAGACCAAGAATTGACCGTGCAGCTATGCTAGATTTAAATCACTATGATCTAACGGATGCTGATCTTGATAAAACTTTTCAAGCAGGTAACTTTATTGGTCTTGGAAATGCTAAATTAAAAGACATCATTGAACACCTTAAAAGAATTTACTGTTATAAAATTGGTATTGAATATTATCATTCAAATAATACTGAAATCAGACGTTGGGTTAGAGAGAAGTTTGAAAAAGAAGCCCACACTATAGATCTTGAACAAGAAAAGAAAAAAAGAATTTTAAAAAAGCTAAATGAGGCCACTGTATTTGAGCAATTTTTACAAACAAAGTTCATTGGTCAAAAAAGATTTTCACTTGAAGGTGGAGAAACAACTATTCCAGCACTTGATGCCTTAATCACTAAAGGTGTTGATCTTGGTGCTAGTGAATTTGTTTTTGGAATGGCCCATAGAGGACGCTTAAATGTACTCGCAAATATTATTGGAAAGTCTTACGAGTTTATTTTCAGTGAATTTCAAGGTGGAAATCCAGATGAACAACATACTGGTGGTGGAGATGTTAAGTACCACCTAGGTTATTCATCTATTCAAAAAACTGGAAACGATAAAGAAGCATATTTAAAAATTATGCATAACCCATCTCACTTAGAAGCTGTTGCACCTGTTACGCTTGGATATTGTCGTGCTCAAGCAGATATTCGTTATAATCATGATGCTTCAAAAATTGTTCCTGTTATGATTCATGGAGATGCTGCACTTGCTGGTCAAGGTGTATGCTATGAAACCCTACAGATGGCTGAACTTAAGGCCTATAAATGTGGTGGAGCTATTCACTTTGTCATTAATAACCAAATTGGATTTACCACTGACTTTCAAGATGGAAGATCATCTCACTACTCGACTTCATTAGCACGTGCACTTGAAGCACCAATTATTCACGTTAATGGTGATGATCCTGAATGTGTTGTCTACGCTATGGAATTTGCGATGGAGTTTAGACAAAAATTTAAGACTGATATTTTTATCGATATGGTTTGTTATCGTAAGCATGGTCATAACGAAGGTGATGAACCTAAGTTCACACAACCTCACCTTTATGGATTAATTGCAAAAACAAAGAACCCAAGAGAACTTTATATTAATTTCCTTAAAGAGCGTGGTGATATCTATGCTGATCTTGCAAAAGAGATGGAAAAAGATTTTAAGAGTGTTCTTTCAGATCGTTTTAATAATGTTAAAGAAAAGAAAATGCCAGTTAAGAATAAAGGCTATCATACTGAGTGGCTTGATCTTCGAAACCCACAAGTTGGTGATTTTGATGAATCACCTGATACTTCTATTGATAAGAAAAAATTAGATCTTATTATTGAGAAAATTACCCATGCACCAGAAGGCTTTAACCTTTTAAAGAAAGCAGGGAAAATTCTTAAAGATCGTGAGTCTGCCTATAAGGATGATAAATTAGACTGGGCCATTGCAGAGTTACTTGCTTATGGATCACTGCTTATGGATGGCTTTAATGTGCGCTTCACTGGACAAGATGTTATTCGTGGAACCTTCTCACATCGTCACTCAAAGATATTTGATGAAAAGACCAATGAGTCCTACTCAGGACTACAAAACCTTAAGGATGGACAAGGTCTTTTTGAAATTTATAACTCTCACCTCTCCGAATATGCTGTTTTAGGTTTTGAGTACGGATATTCTCTAGCAAGTCCGAAATCACTAAATATTTGGGAAGCACAATTTGGTGATTTTTCAAACACAGCACAAGTAATTATGGATCAATTCATTTGTAGTGGACACTCTAAGTGGAACAGAATGAGTGGATTAGTTATGTTGCTGCCACACGGTTATGAAGGTCAAGGTCCGGAACACTCAAGTGCAAGACCTGAAAGATACTTACAATTAACTGCTGAAAACAATATGATTATTGGAAATTATTCGACACCGGCCAATATGTTCCATGCACTTCGTCGCCAACAAACATTTGAATTCCGTGTTCCTATGGTTGTGTTCACTCCGAAATCCCTTCTAAGAGATGCTAATTGTATTTCAAGTGTAGATGAATTTGCTAAAGGTAAATTTCAAGAAATTATTGATGATGCAGATAATAACCCTAAGAAAGTTAAACGCGTTCTCTTATGTACTGGAAAAGTTTATTATGATCTTAAAAAGCATAAGGATGAAAATAAGCGCGAAGACATTGCATTGGTTAGACTTGAACAGCTTTACCCAATGCCATTAAATAAATTAAAAGAAATGATTCAAAAGTATAATGGAAGTGAATTTTTCTGGGTACAAGAAGAGCCAGAGAACATGGGATATTGGTCATACTTATTATCTCGTCACCCAGATATTTTTGTTAACTTTGGACTTATATCAAGACCTTTAAGTGCTACTCCAGCAACAGGTTTTGCTTCAGTCCATGCTAAAGAACAAAGTGATATTGTTAATAAAAGTTTTGAAAAATAATTAAGGATTAAAAATGGCTATTGAAATTAAAATTCCAAGTATCGGTGAATCGATCACAGAAGTAACTCTTGCATCTTGGCATGTGGCAGATGGAGACTTTGTTGAAGAAGGTGATATTTTAGCAGATATCGAATCAGACAAGGCGACTGTTGAACTTCCAGCTGAATCAAGTGGAACTATTACTTTAAAAGTTGAAGAAGGTAGTGACCTACCGATAGGAGCTGTTATTGCTGAATTAGCTGAAGGTGAAGGAAGTGCTAAGCCTAAAGCGCAAGAAAAAAGTGATGACAAAGCTACTGAAAAAAGTGATACTAAAAAAGAAGAAGCACAGGCTTCAGGAAGTGATAAAGATTTAAATCACCCAAGTCCTGCTGCTAAGAAAATTTTAGCAGAAAAAGGTATTGATCCAAGCTCAGTAAGTGGAACTGGCAAAGATGGCAGAATTACCAAAGCAGATGCTATGAGTGCACAGGCCAAACCAGCAGCAAGTAAGTCTGAAAGTAAATCAACGAGCGAGAGCGAAGCACCTAAGTCATTTGGTGGCTCAAGAGATGTTCGAGTTGAAAAGATGTCTCGTCTAAGAAAGACTATTGCTAAAAAGCTTACATCAGCGAAAAATGAAACAGCTATGCTTACCACTTTTAATGAAGTGGACATGAAGCCAATCATGGATCTGCGCAAGAAGTATCAAGATCAATTTGTAAAAAAATATGGAATCAAACTAGGTTTTATGTCTTTATTTACTAAGGCATGTACGATGGCCTTAGCTGAAATTCCTGGAGTAAATGCCCAAATCGATGGTGAAGAGATTAAGTATCACGATTATGCTGACGTTGGTATTGCAGTTAGCTCTGATAAAGGTTTAGTTGTTCCTGTACTTAGAAATGCTGAACAAATGGGCTTAGCTGACATAGAAAAAGAAATTGCAAGACTAGCGGGCAAAGCACGTGAAGGTAAAATAACTATTGATGAAATGAGTGGTGGTACCTTTACTATTACTAATGGTGGGATTTTTGGATCAATGCTTTCGACTCCAATCTTAAACTCTCCTCAATCAGCTATTCTTGGAATGCACAATATTGTTGAAAGACCATGGGTTGTAGATGGAAAGATAGAGATAAGACCTATTATGTATTTAGCACTATCATATGATCATAGAATTATTGATGGTAAGGAATCTGTGACCTTCTTAAAAACTGTTAAGCAATACTTAGAAGATCCACAAAGAATGATTTTAGAAGTTTAATTTTAAAAGGAATAATAATGAGTGAATTTGATGTAGTCGTAATCGGATCAGGACCTGGTGGATATGTATGTGCCATTCGTTGTGCACAATTGGGTATGAAAACCGCAATTATAGAAAGGTACCCTACTCTTGGTGGAACTTGTTTAAATGTTGGGTGTATTCCATCTAAGGCCTTACTTGATTCATCTGAAAAATACCATGAAACCGTTTCTACTTTTGATGTCCATGGGATTAAAGTAAGTAAAGTTGAAATTGATTTTAAGCAAATGGTTAAACGTGTTGATGATGTTGTCTCTCAAACATGTGATGGTGTTAAATTTCTAATGAATAAGAATAAAATTGAAATTTTTCATGGTCATGGAACTTTTAAAGACGATCATACTCTTACAGTTAGTGATGGTAAGTCTTCAACAGAAGTTAAGGGTAAGAAGTTTGTCATTGCAACTGGTTCTAAACCATCTAGCCTACCTGGTATTGAAATAGATAAAGAAAGAGTTATTACATCAACAGAGGCATTAAAGCTCTCTGAAATTCCAAAACATCTAATTGTTATTGGTGGTGGTGTTATTGGTCTAGAACTTAGCTCTGTTTATAAGCGTTTAGGTAGTAAAGTAAGTGTTTTAGAGTATGCTGATTCAATCATTGGTATGATGGATAAGGATATGGGAAAAAACCTACAAAAAGTCCTTAAAAAAGATGGTGTTGAATTCTATACATCACACCAAGTAACTGAGGTTAAGAACACTGGTAAAGAAGTAAGTGTTAAGGCCAAAGATCTAAAGAAAGACAAAGAGATTGAACTTAAAGGTGATTACTGCTTAGTTGCTGTAGGGAGAAGACCTTATACAGATAATTTAGGACTAGAAGCTGCTGGAGTTGAATTAGATGACCGAGGCAGAGTAAACACTAATGAGCACCTTCAAACAAATAAATCACATATCTATGCTATTGGTGATGTTGTTAAAGGAATGATGCTTGCCCATAAAGCTGAGGAAGAAGGAACATTGGTTGCTGAACTTATGGCCGGGCAAAAGCCGCATATTGATTATAACCTTATTCCTGGTGTTGTTTATACTTGGCCTGAGGTTGCAAGTGTAGGTCAAACAGAAGAGCAATTAAAGAACGATAAAGTTCCTTACAAAAAAGGATCATTTCCATTTAAAGCACTTGGTCGTGCCAGAGCAAGTAATGAGAGTGATGGCCTAATTAAAGTCCTCGCCCATAAGGAAACAGATGAAATCTTAGGTGTTCACATGATTGGACCTAGATGTGCAGACCTTATTGGAGAAGCAGTTCTTGCTATGGAATTTAGAGCGAGTGCTGAGGATGTTGCCAGAATTAGCCATGCACACCCTACTTATACTGAGGCGTTTAAAGAGGCCTGTCTAGCTGCCACAGAAGATAGAGCCATTCATATGTAAAATAAAATTGGGATGGTAATCAATCGATTATCATCCTATTATTTTTAATCTTCTTTGATTCTTTTGCTTTTTGAATTCTTTCTTGAAATATTTCTTCTTCAGTCTTTTTTATAATCACAGGCTTATCTTTTTCATTAGCTAAGCGCTCAAGCTCTTTCTTTTTCTCTAATTCAATATTTCGCTTTAGTCTTAGTTCATCCTCTAGCTCTATTCCATCAACAATTTTCTCTGTAAATGTTTTTCCATACTTTATTTGAGCGTATTCATAAAGTCTTTTTAATTGAGTTTGATTTCTCTCTCCTCTCTCTAAGTAACGAATCATCTCTTGAATATAAATCTTATCATTTGAATGCGAATAGGCACTGATTAAATACATCATACCAACTTGGCTAATTTGATCCTCATAAGGGAGTGCCTTAAATTCTTTATATAAAATTCTCGCCAAGGATACAGTACTTGGTCTAAAAGATATTTCTTTAAGATACTTATAGCGAAGAACTTGTGATTCATCATTTTGAAGATCTGTTACAATAACATAAGAATAGATAAGGCCTCTTTGCTTAGTAAGAACTAATTCCGTTTTATAATCTTTATCTGTGGAGTAAAGTTCCACAAGACCCGTATGATTATCTAGCAGAGAAAAGCTTTTAAATTTATTGGGTAAAATAACTGACCTTAATTGCAAGATATATAAATTATATATTAGCTGAGTATAATTAATCTCCCAATTAGTAAGATCCACTGTAAAGATATCTCTCCATAGTTTTTCACTTGGAACACTCTTAATTATTTCAGTTGAGATCGGAAGTTTAAAGAGACTTTGTGATCGTATCACACTAGGTAAGAAACGATTATTAACAAAGAATATCTTTGAGACTTCTAATTGCCCACTTCCAAAGACTGAAATACCAAAATTAGTATTCTTTTTCTCTTTATCATATTTAAAGATAGGTGCAACAAAGTAAAAAGGATTCTTATATGGCAGAGGAATATAAGTATCTCTAATATGGAATTTCTTCCATAAGTCATCATTACCTATATTTGGTTCTTTTATCTCAAGTTTTTGGTTTGGCCTTAAGAAAATACTATTAAAGTTGCTCAGATAGAACCACTCAGAAGAATATTCGTTTTTTATAATTTTATTATAATAATAGTATGGACTAACCAATAGCAGTCCAGCACCTAATAGGATAATTGAAATACCAAACAATATTGATAGGATAATTTTCTTCATACGTATTATTAATAGTTTAACAAAATTTTCCCTATAAACAAAAATATTTAATCTCTCAACTTTTTTACCGATACGATAAGTAGGAGAAATTATGAAAACTTTATCAGTAATTATTCTATTATCAGCTTTAAGTGCCTGCGATGCCCCTCAAAAGACTCGCTTTCCCACCAATAGTACTGATTATACAACTGTTCAAGGTTTTGATAATGGCAGTGGCAATAGCGGCTGTGAAACTTCATATGAAGAAAACTGTGGCCAAAATACTAATAGCACAAATGGTTCAAATACCAATAGTACAAATGGAACGACGACAACTGCCACTAATGGTTCTACTGAACCAGGTTTTGAGTCATGTACAAATACAACTCCTTTCTATGGTGGATCAATTGGATATTTTGGATTATGTCGTCACTCTCAAGATGAAAGACAATATAAGGCCCTCTTTAATCAAAGTGATTTAACTGTTGGTACATGTTTTGTGCCTATCCATATTGAAGGCGGAAAGTCTTTTAAACTAGGTAGAGCTGAATGTGTACACAATCAAGCAAATCAAAACTATTACATGACACTATATAAAGAAAGACCTGAAGAGATTAAAGGTGTTATGGTACTCAAAGCAAGTGCGGTGAACTCATATATGCAATGTATGAATGCAAAAGCAAATTACATCGCTAGTTATCCTGGTTGTCAATACAATGCTCAGTGTTTAGCAGCAGCGGATCAGTACGCGTACACTGTATGTAATTCATTTGTTCAACAACATTCAAATGATTATAAGCAAGTTGAATTTAATTAATTCTTAGTCATCTCAGTAATTCGATTTCCAATTGCATACTCTTTGTAGAGATTTGTATCTTGAGAAGGAAAGCCTAAAATTGGCATCAATGCATTTTGATTCTCTAATTCCTTAATTTCTATTTCGATACAAAGTACTATATAGAAAAATGTTAGCTTATTAGATTTAAAGGACTTGATATAGACTTTAATATCATCTCCTGACTCATCTTCTTGTTCATAGATTTCATCAGGCTCCTCTAGAACTAAGGGAAGATACTCATCATAGTCTGGAAACTTTTCAAAAGGAACATCTGCTTCATCCCTAGCCTCTAAAAGCTTTGCTAGGTATTCAGACTTTTTCATTTCTATATCTTCCATTAATTCTTTTGGTAAAGAAATATTGTCTTCTAGTTCCGCTTCTATCTCCTCGGGTAAACTCTCACTGACAACTGAATCTATCGCCTCTCCTACTGAATAAACATTAATTAATTCTTTGGATCGAGTAATAGTTTTAAAATAAACAAATGAGGGCTCATTATTATAATATGTAGTAATAATAATATAGGTGGCCTTGTGTTCTGCTAGTTCAAAGAAGTGGGTATAAAACTCATTTCCAATTTGATTTTTAAATTTAAAAATTTTATCTGGGTTATAAAGAACCTGATGAAATATAGCTTGATCCTGAAATAAGTCTTCAAATCCCTCAGAAAAATTAATTCCTACCGTTTCTCTATTTACTATTTCTTCATTTTCAAAGCTCTCCATCATTGGAGTTAAATACTCAACAATGCAATCTTCAGAGCAAAATCCATTATTACGGCTTTGATCGACAAAAAGTACTTTATGGGCCTGTTCTATTTGTTTTCTACAATTTGTACATAAATATAATGACTTAGACACATTTCGCTCCTTATTATTAGTTTAACATGTTGCTAGGATAGAGCTAAGTTTGGATTGCTTAGGAAAAAAGCTCCGGCTATAAAGCTGATCAAAGAGTCGATAAAATAGTAAGTGGAGGAATTATGGAAGAAACTAACGTAAATAATCTACTTAAACATTATATCGATGCGGCCATGATTGGTCATAACACTCTCTTTTTTGAAGACTGGTTAAAAGAACATAAGTGGGACAGAACTATTGCTTATAGAACTGCTAATAAAAATGTGCGTGATACTTTCAAAAAACTTTCTCGTCACAGAAGTACAGATCGTAAGAAAATTGCTCTTACCTCTCTTGATAAAAATGAAAGAGAGATTTTTATTAATTCTTTCTACCGTGTTGTAGAACATAATTTATTAAAGGATTTAAAGAGTCTCCATTGAAATTATTAATTTGTTTAACATTACTATTAAGCTCAATAAGCTCTGCTGATGTTAGAGTTTATCAATATCTTGTGCTTAATACTGTTGAAACAACACCTAATCCAACGGAGCAAATAGTAACTTCAACACTTAATCCTATCGCTTTTATGGCCTATCATGGTGGTGAAAAAATAGTAAACGTAGATCTATTAAGAACATGGATGTGCTTTGGTCATACTGGTTCCAAAAAACTATGTCCCCCACCTATGAGTAAACTAGATGCTGGAGTTTTACCATGAGTGAAGTAAGTAAAACTCAAAATATCAAAATTCATAATCAAAGAATTAAAAATCAACAAGAAAGACAAAATCTTGAATTAGAAAAGCTAAGACTCTCCCACAAGTCTCAAAAAGCTGAATTGGCGAATCAACAGGAAAAGGAAATCCTTAATATTCGCAATCAAAATGAACACAAAGTCATGAATGAAGCTTTAAAAAGTGAGAAAAAACTCTTACAAATAAAAGATAATCTAAAACAAGTTCAAGAACAAACTGAAAAAGAAAAAATGAACTTAAAAGAGAATCTTAAAACTAAAACAGAAAACCAGAGAGCACAATTTCAAAATTTATATAATACACGTGCAGCTCAACAAAAACTACAATTACAAGACTTAGAAGATAGTTATAATGTAGAAATTAGAAAACTACAAAGAGACCTTAAAAATAAAGAAAGAAACATTAGACAAACAGGCTCTACTGAAATACGTGAATTAAAAGCTGAAAATAAGGACAATCTTTATAATACTAAAAACCTATACCGCATAAAGAAAGAAGGTCTTGATTCTGCTCATCATAACGAATTAGTAAATCAAGAAAAGAGACATCGTCACTACCTCTCTAAACAAGAGAGAGACTTTAATAAGAAAACAATAGATCGCCAAGAAACCTTTGATGGTATTGTTAAAAAAGTAGAAAACGATGGTCGCAATAGACAATTCAGTAAACAAAAACTTTTTGAAAAAAAATATAATCAATTAAATGATCAACATCAAAGAAAGATAGCTGCCCTCTCTAAAAATAAAGAGGCCATTATTAATGATTTAAAAAATCAAATTTTAAATCAACATGAACTTAATTTTAATAAGACACGAGATCCTTTTTATACTAAAACAACTCTCGAGCCTAAATTAACTAAGTTAGAAAATAGAAACTTTAAAATTGAAATGAAAATACCTGAAACTGAACTTGAACACCTCAATGTTATTGCAGCCAATAAAAATATCAAAGTAACTTTTGATCGTAGTTTTAAAAATGAAATCGAAAATGAAAATGGTACAGTGGACAAGGTAAGTAAGGTTGAATCGATTACTAAAAACTTCAAGGTCGATGAAGTCTTAAATCCTAAAATTACCAAGCAATATCAAGATGGTGTTTTGACGGTACTAATTAATAGGGCCTAGTACTTAATTTCAAAGCTATCATAATTATATTCAGAAATATCATGATAAACTTCTTCAATTTCTCGCACTTCACTTCGATTACTTCCTTCTACAGCAAATCTTCTTAAGTCTTTTAATGCTTCAATATCCCCTTGGGCCAAAATAAATACAGTACCATTGGGTAAATTTTCGACGAAGCCTCGAACCATAATTTGATGCCTTTCAATATGTTCAATTATTGAGTAGCGATAACCAACGCCTTGAACTCTACCATGAACTGTTAATCGCATTTCAAGCAATGGTTTCTCCTTGTGAAATTTACTCTAAAAAAGATGATTATATAGAAAATAATGTTAAAATCAAAATATGAAAAGACCTTATTTAGTTAATTTTTCTGCTATATCCTCTGAATCGACCATTTCAATAAGATCTTCAGTAACAGATAGTTATACTCCAATTATCGAAAAACGCTTTAGAAAGAAAAATAACGCAACAACACCAATGCAGTCCATCGGGCTTATATCTGCTGATGATTATCGTTTAAGAATAATTGGTTATAATCAAGACCAAGAGCAGATTTATAATAAGGAATTTGATTCAGACAGTTTTGGTACTTTTGATATTAAAATACCACGCTATATTATCGAGCATGAAATAAAGAAAATTCAAATTTTTGAAACATCTTATCATTACGGATTAGAGTTATTACTGGGAAGTTTTATTCCCTATATTATTCATGATGATAAAAAAATTATTATCTCAGACTTTGATAAAACGCTTGTGGATACAAAGTACTCTAGTCCAAGAGAACTATATTATTCATTAAATCGCCCACTTTCTTATTTCCCAAGCATTCAAAATAGTTTAAATATTTTTTACAAATATACTAAAACAAACTTTCAGCCATTTATCTTGTCAGCCTCTCCCCATTTTTATGAAAATGCAATTCGCGATTGGCTTTATCAAAATAAAATATATGCTGGTAATATTTTTCTAAAAGACTATAGAAATTTCTTTTCCTTAACTCAGGGGATACTCTCTCCTAAAGATTTAAAGGAACAAGGTTTTTATAAATTAAACCAATTGGTCAATATCCTATTGATGACTAAAATGCCAAAAGAACTGGTTCTTATGGGTGATAGTTTTGAGAGTGATGAATTTGTTTACTTAGTCTTAGCTGCAATACTTTTAAATAAAGTTGGCCCATGGCAAATATGGAAAGATATTAAGAGTGATCATCGCTTTAATTTTACCACTAAACAAGATTTTCAATTTCTCACCAAATTTTATCAATTAGGTGAATTAGTAAAAGGTAAAGAGATTGATTTGAAAATCTATATTCGTTGTCGTGAGAATAATATTGAAGAGGCCAAACAAAAGAGCTATGAATATCCTTTATTAAATGAACTTAAAAAGCATGTTGAATTCTATCTTGCCTAATTCTAGATGAGAAATGTTGGTGCAAAAAGCACAATATAACCAATACTAATATATAGTCCTGTGCGGTGAAACTTCTGTCCATTTTGTTTCATTACTCTTTGAGTCAATGGTAGACTTTGAAAGTCAAATGAGATGCACTCCAAATACACTCGAAATACAGCAAGCACTAAACAAATAAGAATAAAAGTTCGATCATTTAAAAATTCCATTTCCATAAACGTCCTAAAGTCTTAAAATAGCTATATGTCTAAAATAGAACACATTAATCTTATCGGTGATCCATGTGAAAACTTTTTTGCTTTAGGAGCAAAGGACAAAGATGCCTACCAAGAGATATACTCGCTCATTACGCGTTTATGTGCACGAAATGACGTTTTAGCAAAGGCAATCAAAACCACCTCAGAACTCGCAGTTAATATTAATAACCGTGGGACTATAAATTTAAATAAAGAAATCGAGGCCTACGCTGAAGGATTGAAGAGACCGACAAAAGATGTCTACTTTGCTCTCTTACTCCCTGAGATTGTAGCATCTTTTAATAAATGGACTCCCAATTTAATGAGCATAATTCCAGGCTGTTCAAGTTTATTTACTTATAATGATAAATTAAAGGCCACTCAACATACCCGTATTTTAGACTATGCCTTAGTTGGTCCTTTTGAGAAATATGAAAGAACCATTAATATAGATTTCAAAAAACGTTTAAAGATCTTTGGACTCAGTACTGTTGGTCTCCCCTTTCCATCTTTATCCAGTATGAATGAGAGTGGACTTACCTTAGCACTTCATTATAAAAATGGAGATTTTTTAGATTTAAATGGCGACTCTATTTTTAATATAACTTATCAAATTCTTTCTTATTGTACTTCAGTTCATGATGTAAAAAAGTTTTTAAAAAACTATCCTACCATGGCACATTGGGGAATTTATCTTTCAGATAAAATGGGAAATGTTACAAGTCTTGATGTTAAAGGCAATGAGATTTATCAAGAAAAGTTTGAAATGAAAGAGCATAACTTTTTATACTTTAATAATAGACCCTTGCTTAAAAATAATGAAACAGACAAGCTACAGCCTTATGGTAATCTTAATCAATGTAGTCTGCGTAGAGAGTCCATCAATAGAAAGCTTAAAAATAAGAATTTTAAGGTTCTCGATACAAAGTCATCTCTTATTGCCACGACAACCATTGAGAAGAGAGATAAGTGGTTCTTTGATGTCATCACCCCTTCATCTATACAGGCCATAAGTATGGATGCCATTAATAAAACATGTCATATTATCCCAGGCAAGGCACCAAAATATTATAGAGGTGAATTGATTGAGTATAAAAATATTTTTGATAAGTTAGAGATAAATACCATTTCAGAGAAAGTCGATATTGATCAAGACTTAATTTCAGGCCAAGAAAGATTAGCAAACTTTCAATCTCATCTAGATGGTGGAAAGATAGAACAGGCCTACCACGAAATACAAATGAGCTATGAGTATTTAAAAAAGACAGAGCATGCTTATGTCGTTAAATTCTATATTCTTGTTTTACAATACATTTATGAATCAAATAAGAAGGATCTGGCTTATCTTTATACAGACTTTAAAGAATTAGAAGGAAAGCTTCCTACGTATCTAAATGATCATCGTCTTTTATTTATGATGAGGTTAGAGAAACTCTTGGGACATCCAATTCTAACTAATTCAAAAGAAATTAAGAATGAGAACCTTAAAAATTTATACGATAAAGAAAGAAAGCTTAAAAAGCCGGCTTTAATTATACTTAAAAAGTTGATTTTTCCTCGTGTAGAAATTCTAGATATTTTATATGGATATTAAAATTCGTAAGTGATTGCACCCGTAAAACTAATCCCACTTAAATTAGGTTCATACTTTGCATCAACTCCAACAATTTCACTTTTAGGAATATCATAACCAATAAGATCGATATACGTATACTGTGCTCTTGCATGTAGCCCAATACTTTTATTAATACCTAAATAAAGCTCTGCACCACCATAACCACCGTATCCAGCACTATTGGCGGTAAATAAGTCATCATAAGAATACTGAGATAGTGGTATAAGACTTATTCCAGTAAATAGTGAGAGTTGCATATTTTGAAAATCAACAAGTCTGAACATGACATCAAAGTTTAAATAATATAATTCAAACTTATTAACCTCTTCCTCATCAGTGCTTGTCATATAACCAATCTCAGCACCATAGGAGGTACTTTTATAATTATTTTTTAAATAACCTTTTAAAGCACCACCGTTAAAGGCAAAGTCTTCAGTTTGTGTAGAGTCTTGTAAAGTTTCCACCTGACTTAGAAAACGAGTATAACTTAAGCCTATGCGAGATTCTTCTTTCTTACTCTTTTTAACTTCACGTTTCCGTGCCACTGCAGAGACAACTAATTTTTCATCTGTGGCCGTTTTAATATCTTTGATTTTTATATAAGCTATTTTCTCATTAACAATAATTGGTAATAAAGTTCCACGATTACGAGCAACTTCACCGACTCTAATTTTCTTACCACGCTTTACATAACCAATTTCAGAAGTCATTTGTTGATCAGAATAGACTACCGCCTGATCTTTAATAACTGTGGCCCATTGAGCACTAAAGACGTAAGAGCTTAAAATAAATAGAAATCCAACTAATTTCATATATTTATTATAGCTTTATGTATAACACTCAGCAAGACTAAGTACTTAAGAGTTAAAATTGCCTAAAATGCTTGTCACAAAGGGTATTTTCAAAAACTTTTCCAAGTATTTTAGACTGGTATCAAATAAGCTAACATATTGTATTCACGATACTTCCATAGGTTGAGCACCCATCTAATCCGTGCAAAATGATATAATTAAACAATTCTAATTACTAACCGATATGTAAATAGAATAAGGGTGTAAAGGGATTAGTATGCTCAGGATTTTATTAGGTTTAACATTGATTTTTACTCTCTCATGTACGGAAGAGATTTCAGAAGAGTTAAAAAATAGTTCAACATCAGATGCTCTAACTGATGCCCAAAAGTTTAATGGGAAAAGCATAAAGTTAGAACATTTAATGGATGAAGAACTATCTTATCGTATACATAAAGAAGGCTCTTCAAGCTTAGAGTGTGAATTAACTTCTCCATCAACAGGTTTTTTTGCAAAAGATTATTATCAAGACTTAGATGATTATGCTGGTGCAGATCCGCAAGTAGCCAACTGTATTCTTGAGGCGCAAGAATTAGACCTTTGGAAAAATGGAGCAAAATTAAAATTAACTGTAGATGAATATCTTTGTGAGTATGTAACATATGAACCATTTAAATTTTATGACTACCCTGCTGGTAGAACAACGAGAGTTGTTTATGAAGTAGAGTGTGATGATGAAGCTTGTGGTACAGGTTGTGGTAATACATATGAAAATATAGATCTATCTGGTGGTGCCGCTGCCGTATCATTCAGTGGTGCGATTGATCCATCAGAATTATCTTGTTATTACGATCACTCTGAAAATGGTGGACCAAACTGTGATAATGGATCAATTAAAACTGTAACCTATAATGATACAACTGAATCAGTTGACCATGACGATGATCCATCAACACCAAATATCTGTCAAATTACAGGAACAACTCAATATGTTCAAACAGATGTAAGTGAGATTGATTGTGATGGTGAGATTACAGCTTGTCTTGCTGGTCCTTCTGTAGACTTTTTCCAAGATCCAACCATTACGACAGAGATTTATAATAATGAGGAATTAGAAGAATTTACCCAAGAGTTTACTATTCAAGCTCCTGCCGAGCGTATTGGTGAGTCAGTATACGACGATACTAATATGTATATTGCTAACTTCTCACGTATTTGTTCAAATATGACAGATCTTCCAAGTAAGAATACTGCTGCAGATTTTAATGGTCTTGATTTCCAAGGTAAAGAAACAGAGAGAATTTGGAGAAGTAATAATTATAGTGGTTCAACAGCAACAAATGTTTTTATAGAAGACGAAGATAAAGTATATAACTTATCGAGAAATATTGGTCACCTAACAAATCTTGACTCTTCTCAAAGTTCCGTGGAAGGACTCTACACTGATGGTTCTGGTGCTGAGTATGGCTCTATTGGCTATACAGAAAATCCATGGCGTGGACCATATAGAACCTCGGCTTACTATTCATTCAAATGTCTGGATAAGGCCTTTGATACTAAAGCACAAATTAGACTTTATATTAGAGAATGGGATAGAGCCTATAGTGATACAGTTAACCCGGCCTCATTTGCATATGTCAGTGATATTCACTTAGATGAAATTATGGATAGTGATGATCTTACCAATGATAATGAAGAATATAATAACAGAACTGACTGGGATGATTTCTTCTTAAATCCAAATAGCATTGGTACTGATATGTGGTTAAATAATAGATGTATGGAAACTGATACTGGTGTTATGTTCACTAGATCAATCTTCCCTGGAACACTTTAAAAAATAACAAACATTTTGATATAAAAAAAGCCCTCTAATAAGAGGGCTTTCTTTTTTCTTATTTTAAATAATAATTAATTTAATTCATTTTCTGGATTCACAGCAACTGCGCCATCTTCCATATAATCTTTAACTTCGTATCCTCTTGCAATAAGTGCAAAAACAACTGCAAAGACACCCATTAAGATTGCAAAGAACATAAAGAAGTTACCACCCTCAAATACATTAATTTTTGCAATATAAGCAGTAATCATATTTCCAAAGAAAACTGTAAGAAGCCACATACTCATAATCGTTGATTTCATACTTCTAGGAGCTTGTGTATAAGCAAATTCAAGACCTGTAATAGAGATCATAACTTCTGCCATAGTAATGACTAAGAATGGAATCACTTGCCATAAAACTGAAAGTTGAGTTCCTCCATCTAAGATATATTGATAAACAGCTACAAATACAAAACTCGCTGCTGCTACAAACATCCCCCAACCCATTCTTCTAAGTGGAGTCATTTCATAATTAAAAATCTTTTCAATCATTGGATAAACACCAAAAGTAAAAGTTGGAATTAAAATCATAACCATAATTGGGTTTAAAGCAGGAATTTGTGATGGAAGTAAATTATCGATTCCAAAATAACCAAAACTTAGATCCATTTCTTTTGCTTGTAATACCCATGAAGATCCGTGCTGATCAAATAATGCCCAAAAGATAGTTATCGCAACAAAAATCTTTCCTACATTGAGAGCAGCCTTAACATCATTTACAGCATTTTGTGGATGATCTTTTAATGCACCAGCAAAGAAACCTTCGCTACTACCCATATTTTTTAAACCACTAAGAAGCACCTTCGAAGTACTATGTGGATTTGGACCTGTTGGTGGAATATGAACAAAGTGTTTTTTCCCTAGCCAGAAAATAAAAGTGGCAATTGCCATTAAGATACCTGGAACACCAAAAGCTATACCTGGGCCATACTTAGTTAAAGTCCAAGGAGTAATAAGTGTAGAAAAAGTAGAACCAAAATTAATCATCCAATAAAAGAGATCAAATACTTTCTTTAAAAGAGCTTGTTGACCTGGCTTAAATTGGTCCCCTACGTGAGCAGAAACACATGGCTTAATCCCACCAGAACCGAGAGCGATCAAAAATAGTCCCCAGTAAAAACCTGTTTTATCGTGTTCAAATACTGCCAAGAAACCATGTCCAATACAGTAAACAATTGATAGCCAAAGTATTGTTTTATATTTTCCAAAAAATCTATCTGAAAGGTATGCACCTAAAAGAGGGAATAAATAACAAGCAGCTGCAAAGATATGATAATCACTAGTTGCAATATTTTTTTGTAGTCCTAGGTAATTAACTAAGAAAATAACGAGAATAGATCTCATCCCATAGTAAGAATATCTCTCACAGGCTTCGTTCCATACAATATACTTAATTTGCGGTGGATACTTATTTAAATTGGTCTCAGTACTCATTCCTTCTCCTTATCATCTCAATAAATATGCTGATACTATTATTCTTGTGTGTCGTCTTTTTCAGGGTTCTTATTGGCCTTATCCATGCTTTGATCATATTTGAAAGCACGTGGTCTTTTAAAGCCACCCTCTTTGATCTTAGGAGGGTTTTCAGCACGCTCTTTTTCTTTTTGTGCTTGTATTTCATTTTTCTCTGCCATGGTACGACGAAGAACTTTCTTTTTAACAATATCTTCATCTTTAACATGATCAGAAATATCTAGTGTTAAGTCACCCTTAGCAAATAATTGACAACAAAGTCTTTCATTAGTTAAGTGAAAAACATTACCTAAGATTTGTTTTTCTTCAAATGGAATATCATTCATATTATCCATTCCATCAGTTACCTTAACGATACATTTTGAACAACTTGCAACTCCACCACAGGTAGAATTGATATTAATTCCTTGTTCTTTTAATTGTTCAAATAATGATTTGTGATCATTTACTTCAACTGTTTTATTTAGGGGCTCTAATTTTACTTTATACATTAGACAATTCTCTTCACTTGTTTTTGGATGCCCTCTTCAATTTTTGAGCGCAATGGTTTAAGCATAAATGAAAGATCAAGTTTTACTTCACACTCAGTTTCATAGAACTGAATACTTAAATCAAAACCTTTGCCCTTTGCACTCACAACTGAATTAGCATCATCATAATTTATATCTGCTTTAACTTTAAAGCGATCGATTAAGTCTGGAGTAATTGCTGATTTAGCAGCCGTATAGGCCTCTTCTTTATTCGTTACTTTTTCATAAGAGATTTTCATATATATTCCTTATTTTAATTTTTACCTGTTGAACCAAAACCACCCGTACCACGTGCAGTATCACTTAATTCTTCCACCACTTCAATTTCAGCTTGTAAAATTGGAGCAAGTACCATTTGAGCAATGCGATCACCATGTTGAACTACATAATCCTCATCACCAAGGTTCGCGAGAATAACCTTCACTTCACCCCTATAATCAGCATCAATTGTTCCTGGAGAATTTGCAACGATAAGGTTCGTCTTAAGACTTAAGCCAGAACGTGGTCTAACTTGAACTTCATAACCAGGTTCAATTTCAAAAGCAAGTCCAGTTGGAATGAGAACCCTTGAGTTTGGTTTTATTATAAATGTATCTTTATTTTCTAATGAGGCCCTTAGGTCTGCTCCGGCAGCAAGGGAAGTTTCATACTTAGGAAGTTCTAAAGCATTATCAAAGTGTGATAACTTCTTTATTTTAATTTTAGCCATATTATTTACCCAAAATTACACGTGAATAATTGTATTTAAACAGACGTGTTATAACACGTTGCACATCTTTAATAGTTACTTGATCTAGCTTATCAATAATTCTTTGAACTGAAAAATCATTTCCAGCAAACATCTCCACTTCTGCAAAATACTCACAGCGCTCACCCATGCTATCAAAGGCCAATAACCATGCCTCTTTTATACGAGCAATCACCCGATTAATTTCACTAATATCATATTGGTTATGCTCAATCGCTCTAAGCACATTGATTATAGTTTCATTTAAGAGCTTTACATTAGTCTTTTTGGTATTAAAGACCATGATATAACTGCCTTCATCTGCATAAGCATTTAGTGCACTCCCCATACCATAGACTAGCCCTAGTTTTTCTCTAAGTTCATCAAAGAATACAGAAGACATTCCTTCAAATAAGAAGTCGTCTAAAACAAGTAATGGATAATAGTCTTTGTGGTGAACTGAGATACCATCAAATGAGAAAAAGACAATTGAGCTTTCCATTTTTCTTTTAAGCTTATTTTTAATATGCACTAGCTTAGAAAACTTCTTAGACTGCTTTAAGCGCTTTGGTTGCTTGATCTTTGCAGGTAAATAGGCCTGCATTATATTAAGTGTTTCAGACTCAAGAGCTTTAAACTCATAACCAGAACAAACACTAATTATTAAGCGATCACTAGTATAGTACTTCTTATAAAAGCTCATAAGATCACTGGCCTTAAAAGAGCGAACATTTTTAATTGATCCACCAATAGAGTGACCTAATTTATCGTCAAAATTCTTCTTATACAGATATTCCATTCCAAAAGTTTCATGATCATCGCCATCTTCTTTTAGTTCTTGGATGATAACTTTCTTCTCTAACTCTAAGGCCTTTTCATCAAAGTGAGGGTTGAGAAAGAGTGAGAGAAACTTAGGATAGAATTGTGCTAATTTTTGAGCAGAACAGCTCATCTCAAAACAAACATGTTCTTTATAGGTATATGCATTTATCTCTGCACCAGCAAATTCAAGTTCTTTTATAATCTTATTTTCACCAGCTTCTTTAAAAAGCATATGTTCGATAACGTGACTTATTCCATACTCTGATGGTTTTTCAAAAATAGATCCCGCAAGAAAGTAAATATTTACCACAGCACTCTCCATTCCTTTAAACTGATGGAATAATGAGACTGCTCCATTACTAAAAAGAGACCTACGAATAGGTCCCTTTTCAAAATTAGTAATTTTTTTTACTTCTTTTATTTCAATCATTAAGCTTTTTTACTTTTTACTGGCTCTACAGCTTTAGCTGAAAGTTTGATTTTTCCAAAACGATCTACATCAAGGACTTTAACTTTGATCTTGTCCCCTTCACTTACGTAATCATTTACATCTTTAACTCTTTCTTCAGCTAATTCACTTACGTGAACAAGACCACTAATACCAGGAACGATATCAACAAAGGCACCATATTCTTTAATTGAAACAACTACTGCTTCATAAACTGAATCAACTTTTGGTCCATTGATTTGCATATCGATTAGAGCATTTACTTCATCAAGAACTTTAGCATCTACACCAAGTGTATTAACTTGTCCCTCTTCAGTAATTTCAATTGTTACTTCATATTTTTCTTGAATGGCCTTAATGTTTTTCCCACCAGGTCCAATAAGTGCACCAATTTTATCTTTTGGAATATGAGTTGATTTAATTTGTGGAACACCTTCTTTAAACTCTGGTCTTGGAGTACTGATTGTCTTCGCCATTTCACCTAAGATATGTAGACGACCATCTTTAGCTTGAGCCATTGCCTTTTGGAAGATTTCATTAGTAATACCAGTGATTTTAATATCCATTTGGATAGCTGTAATACCATCAGTTGTACCAGCTACTTTAAAGTCCATATCACCTAGGTGATCTTCATCTCCTAAGATATCAGTTAGAACTTGGTATTTATCACCCTCTTTAATAAGACCCATTGCAACCCCAGCAACTGGCTTCTTAAGTGGAATACCTGCATCCATTAGGGCCATTGATCCTGAACAAACAGAACCCATTGAGCTTGAACCATTTGATTCTGTTACTTCACAATTAACTCTTACAGTGTATGGGAACTCATCTTTTTTAGGCATCATTTTCTTGATTGCACGCTCAGCTAGATTTCCGTGACCAACTTCACGACGACCTACACCTCTATAACCACGAGCTTCACCTACTGAGTAAGGAGCAAAGGTATAGTGAAGGTAAAAATTATCAAAGCTTACTCCATAAATAGAGTCGCTCATCTGCTCACCTTCTTTACCGCCAACAGTAACAGTGGCCATAACTTGTGTTTCACCACGAGTAAATAGAGATGAACCGTGTGGTGTTTTTAGGATACTAGTTTCAGTTTCGATTTCACGAACTTCAGTAAGTCCACGACCAGCAATTCTTTTCCCTTCATCAAGGATATCAGATCTCATCATTGAATATAATAATTCATCAACTGCTTTATAAGCTTCTTTAGAAGCTGAATCATTTTCAGTTAAACCATATTTCTCTGGGTTTTCTTCAATTGCAGCAGCAACTTTCTTATTAAGAGCTGAAATAGCCCCACTTCTTTCTTGTTTTACATTTACACTTAAAACTTCTCTTGCATCACTTGCAAAATTATTTTTAACTTCGTTCATAAGAGTTGAGTTTGGAGTAGCACTTACCCACTCTCTTTTCTTCTTACCAACTTCAGCTGTCATTTTTTCAAGAACATCACAGAAACCTTTAATTTGCTCATGACCAAATTGAAGAGCTTCCATCATTTCTTCTTCACTTACTTCACTTGCTTCACCTTCAACCATTAAAATGGCATCTTTAGAAGCTGCAAGAACTAATTCAATAGTTGATTTTTCCCAAACATCTCCACCATGTGGGTTAAGTACTAATTGGCCATCAATTTTACCAACTTTACAAAAACCAAGTGTTCCATGAAATGGAATATCTGAAATAGAAATAGCCGCACAAGTTGAAAGTCCAGCGAGAACTTGTGGATCATTCTCTCCATCATAAGAAAGAACTTGTGCCATAATAATTGTTTCAGCCATATACCCTTCAGGGAATAATGGTCTAAGAGGTCTATCAATCATTCTCATTAAAAGAATTTCATTATTTGAAGGACGACCTTCTCTTTTCATGAATCCACCCAGAAATTTACCAGCTGCTGGAAACTTCTCTTTGTAATCTACCATTAATGGGAAGAAATCTTGACCATCATTTACTTCTTTAGCACTACATACAGTTGTTAAAACTTGAGTACCACCACATGTTGCTAGAACTGCACCATCGGCTTGTTTTGCGAGACGACCTGTCTCTAAAGTTACTTCTTTTCCACCATAAGTGAACGTGAACTCGCGCTTGTTGTTCAACATACAAACTCCTTAAATTTTAAATTTATGGGGTGGACTGGTTTAAAAGATAAATCAAATAGTTAGTTTTTAACCACTTCATTTATCCTCTAAAACAAATCCATGCTCCCCGGTATCGTTAATAGTTTAGTTATAAATACAAATTTTGTCTAAAAAAAAGGGAGTCAAATTTGACTCCCTCTTTATTATTAAATTTGATTACTTTCTTAATCCAAGATCAGTAATTAACTTCTTATATCTATCTGCATCAATAGTGCTGATATAACGAAGCATTCTTCTTCTTCTACCAATTAGTTTCATTAACCCTCTTTTAGAGTGGTGATCTAATTTGTGATTAGTGAAGTGATCAGTAAGGTAGTTAATTCTAGCTGTCATAAGAGCAACTTGAACTTCTGGTGAACCAGTTTTTCCACCAAATTTTTGAACGATTTCTGATTTTTGATCTTTAGTTAACATTTTTTTCTCCTTTCCAAGTAGCAAATATACTTTTGCAACCGAGATAAGGACTAAGTCCTTAAATTATTAAAGCTCATATTTAACCAAGAAATTCTGACATGTAAACTTTTAATTTTTCTAGTAATCGGGCCTCAATTTGGCGAATTCTCTCACGACTCACGCCATAATCATCAGCAATTGACTGAAGACTAGGTGGAACCTCTGTAAGTAACCGTTTTTTAAAGATTTCCTTATCTCTATCCTTTAAACCATCAATAAAGTTAGAGAGATTCTCTTCTAGGATCTCCAAGGACTCAAGCTCACTTAATGTATCATCGATAGGAATATCCGAACTAGATAGAGTATCTAAGATACTACCTGCACTCTCTTCTGAACTTCCAGAGGACTCTAATGAAACCTCATTGCCATGAGTGCTTAGTCTTAAATCCATTTCTTTTACAGACTTTTCACTAACACCTAAGTTTTCAGATAGTAATTTATACTCAGGCTCAATTCCCTGATTCATTAGGCGCTCTTTTTCACGCATTAAATTATAAAATAATTTTTTCTGCTCTTGAGTTGTCCCAATTTTTACTAAGCGAAAATTATCTAAAATAAATTTTAAAATATAAGACTTAATCCACCAACTTGCGTAATAAGAAAGCTTGGCACCTTTTTCAGGATTGTACTTTGAAACAGCTTTCATTAATCCAATATTACCTTCTTGAATTAAATCCATCACATTCTTATAAGCAGAACGATATTCCATCGCAATTTTAACCACAAGTCTAAGATTTGCCAGTACTAGTTTCTTAGCAATATTAATATCACCAGTTTCTTGTAGTTGTTGTACTAGTTCTTGTTCTTCCTCCAGACTTAAAAGCTTATAGCGAGAAATCTCTTTAATATAGGCATGTAGATTTGTAGCCCCTTGGGATTTATCAAGGTTAACGAGATCATTTCCTCCTGATTTAACAGGTAAGAGTTCTTCAAGAATTTCGATTTGATCATCAGCGGACAGACTGTCTAGTGATAAGTCTTTTTCAGACTTCTTCTTAGATGAAGCATTATCTTCAATAACCAGTTCACCTTCAATAACTTTATTTTTGTCTTCTTTTTTCAAAATTTTCTCCATCTATTTTGTATAAGATGGGGACTCTTTTTTCAATGTCAAGCGCTCAGAATCTAAGCTTGCTTTATATTTTTCTCGAATATAACGCAAAGCAAATAGCCCAAACCTGAATTTAACTGGAATCTGATACTTTTCTTTCTCAAAGTTTTCAAATTTACGACCGCGGTATTTAACTAATTGCTTAATTAAATTTGATGCAATGATGTCTTTGAATTTTTCATTCCAAAGCTTTGTTGAGTAATATTTTTTCTTTTTTACTAATTGTGTTTGTATATAAGTTGCAAAGTTCTTTTCAACTTCTTCCATCTTTTGAAACTGACTCTTATTATTATACTCAATATACTTATTTCTAACCCACTTCAAATAACTTTTAGGAAAGACTAAATTAAAAGTCGCAGATATTTTATCCGATTCATTTAGAACTCGATCTAATTCTCCTAAAGTGAAATCAAATGTTAATCTAAAATCACCTGTTCTTGCGGCTAAAGTATTTAGACCAGGAGAAAGATCCACAAAAAGTGATTCTTCATAAAGTAGTTCCGTAATTAATTGCTCTGATTTTCCATTGGCCCACTCATCCCAACGAAACTGAATAGTTTTTAAAAATGCGTTTTGAATCTCTTGGTAATTTTCAGAACCAACAAATAAATCTGGCACACCAGTGATGAGAGCAACAAGATTCATAGGCTCTATCTTACCTTCTGCAATTTCCTTATTATTAATCATGGTTTTTAATTGATCTGAAAGACCTATCGTTTTATATGATTGCTCATTAAAGTGATTACAATAAAGAACCTTTAGATCATCTGCTAATTCAGTTGATCCTACCATACGAGGAAATAACTTATTAAAACCAGCATAATTACGTCTGCGACAAATTAAGTCTTCACAAGCAACTTGCACAGTATCTGATGATTTGACTAAGTATGCTTGTTTCTCTTTATCATCCCATTCTAATTTCTTTCTCAACATATGATTATATACATAAGACATCAGCACTGGATTAGTTAGATAAGGTGCTAATAAACGATAATTGTCCACATCTCCACCCCATGAACAAAGAGCACTAAAGTTTTTAATTGCATAGTTAAATTCATTACGTTTAAAAGAACGTGAGTTAGTATAATCAATAATATTCTTAGTAAAATAAGGTGAGTCGTCTAGATTAGGAAAAGTAAAATCCACCTTATCAGCAGCATACAGCGCCTTAAAATTATCTTTTAATAATTTATGAGAAAAAACAGAAAGGTTTTTAGAGCAATTATTGCCAACTAAGTTATTAACTAAATTATCAAACTCTTTATCATCAATATTAAAAGACTTGGCATACTTCACTATGGCCTTTGTGGTTATATCGAGTCCTATATATTGCAAGGTCGCCACAACTGACCTTTTCGCTAAGGCTTCATTCCATACATTTTGATAAGTATAAAAGCGTTCTTGATCACAACTATTGCGAAGATTAAGAGCTTGATCATTAAGGGTCTTATAAAGCTCTATCTTCTCTCTTTGAGCAACACTAACACTTTTATTCTCAAAGACTATAGAGTCGTTAAATAGACCTCTTAGAGGGTCATACTGCCTTACATCGCTGATATCACCGAAGACGATTCCCTCTAGTGGTACTAGAGCGAATACTTGAGTAATGCTTAATAGTAAAAAAATGCCTATTTTCAAGTTAAGTATCCTTTTTTTTATTCTTCGGTGTGAAATTACGATGAGTTAAATATGAGAAAACTTACTGTCATTATTTTCCTCATGAGTACCCAATTATTTGCGGGACTGACTGAAGAGATCAAAAAAGAACAAAGCGAAATCTATCGTCGCCGTGGGACTTTTGTATTTGATCAAAGTGAAGACGATCAAAAGCTATTAAATTTAAATGCAGTCAGTATAGAGACATTAAGATTAAAAGAATTTCTAGCAAGAATTAAAAAGAGCATTATTAATGGTGAGTATAAAAAAGCTCGTATCCTACTTCTCAATGCTAATTATACTAAGAATTTTACGAGAGCTATTCAGTACCGTTACCTAGCACTTATTAATTTTATTGAAGGTGATTATAAGAAGTCATTAGAGTATTTAAGTAAAAAAGAATTGCAAACCATTCAGGCACAAAATAAAGTCTGTATGTTAAAAACAATGAACCTTCTTATTTTAGAAAACTTACAAGAAGCAAAGTTTGAATGGGCAAAATGCTTAAGTGTAACAGCTGCGGACTCTCCTACTAATCATGAATGGATGAATACAATTGTTAATATCAAAGTTAATGAAGATCCAAACGCTATCGACAAACTATTTAAGGGAATATCTATTGAAAATGAAACTGAACCTTATCTAAGTCTATTTATCAAACTTGCCATTTACTTGAATAAACAAGACGTCATCCTTCCAAGGGTTAAATACTTAGGGATTGATGCCTATGAAAATGTAAAAATAAGAGAACTTATTGGAATGCTTTATTTTCGAAACGGAGATCTTGTTAAGGCCTATAATCTTATTGAAGATTTAGATACTCCTAATGCAGATAACTTAAAAGGAAATATTTATCTTGCACAAAAAAAATATGAACTAGCCTATGCCCAATTCAAATTGGCCTTAGAAAATAAATCTAACTCACAAAATGCTTTAGAAAGAATTATTCCAATCGCTTGGATATTAAAACAATGGAATCAAGGAATTGAGTTAACTGAAAGATTAAATATCGATAATAAAACCATTTTCTTTCAAAAAGCACTTAAAGCTGCCTTTATGACCCAAGCCCAGAGATATAATGAAGCAAAGATTGTATTAGATGAAATTGTTAAAGGAAGTCGTAACTCTCAATCAGTAGAAGTGAATCAACTTTATACCTATAACTCAGTAATGTTAGATAATTATGAGGATAGTGATCTTTATTCTAATCGTGCATGTAATCAAAATGATGGTTTTAATTGTTGGTATCGAATGTACATTAGTGTTTGGAAAGATATTAATAAATTAGTAAAAACTGATAAGAAAATTTTAGAAAATAAAGTAGATTATGTAGACCAGTACACCAAGGCCTATATTGAAAAACCTATTCAAGAGCGTGAGTATATTTCTCAAAAAGACATTGAAGAGCTAGAAAATGCAAATATCGATCTCTTACCTGAAGTAAAATAAGTTCATAAATTCAAATACTTACCTTAAGATTTATTTAAATCATAGATTCAAAAAATTTAATGAAGAACTATTAATAAAGTGATAATTTATCTTCACATGAAAATCTTTATTTTTAGCATACTCATTTTTGTGAAGTCATTTGCGGCCTACTTTTCCACCGGTACGTTTGTACCCTATTTTAATAAAGAACAAGTTTCTGAAAGTGGGAGTACAAAAGTATTTGAACTCAATCCATATTTTGGACTTGGAACAAATATACATCTCAGTGGATCAACCTATTTTTTACCAGAACTTGCCTATTCATATCTCAAAAATTCTGAGGATGGTGTCAGACAAGAAATAGTATTTCTCAATTATCACTTTAGTTATTATAACTCTCCCCAATTTATTATTAAGTATGGGCTTTCTACTTATTGGTGGCGTATTGTAGGCCAAGGTGGAACCAAGAGACTTAGAAATGGAGATGGCTCTACCAACTTTAAACTACCTAATGAAACACGTACAAGTTATGTAACCGCTCTTATGGCCGGCTTTGAAAGCTTCTTTAAACAAGACCAATCATTTCGATTCGATTTTTATATAATGGATTCAATTAATGCTGAATCTAGAGCATACAATTACTTTATAGGATTAAATTTTTACTTATGAAAAACTTTATCTTCCTTGCACTTTATTCACTTTCAAGCTTTGCGGTTTTTACCCTAAACCCTGACACTGGTCGTGGCTTTAAAAAGAATACCGTCAATGTAATTATCTCAAATGCAGATTGTAGTGGTGCAGGCTTTTCTACAGCGAACTTCAAAGATTATCTTCAAGATGCAGTGGATGATTATTGGAATAGTGTTGCAACCTCGGCCTTAAAAGTAAAAATTGGATCGATTAATAGTAATTATGACATTACAGGATTAACCTTCGCTCAAGCTCTTAACATCACCCCAACCAACACTATATTGGCCGGTTGTAATGAAAGTGGTACAGGTGACTTTGATGGTGGTGGTGGTGCAGGATCTAGTTCGATACTTGGTGCGGCTCAAATGAGTTGTTCTGGTAGTAATTGTAAAGCAGTCTTTATTATTAATTCACATGCAACTTCAAGTGTTCCTAATTTAAGTAAACGTAACCTGTATGCAACTATTGCTCATGAGCTTGGTCATGCACTTGGATTAGGCCATTCAAGCTCAAAACTAAATTTAATGTATTATAGTGTCGGTGGGAAAACTCAAACTTGGCTAGGACATGATGATATACAAGGGATTACTTATCTCTATCCACATGAAGAAGAAGTAAGCTGCTTAATTGGTCACTTCTTTGGGACAACAAAAGATCATAATGATACTAATTATAGGCCACCACTTATGATGGCCTTAGGATTCTTAAGTATTTACTTACTTATTCAAGTGCTTCAATTGCTTACCATCAAAGTGAAAGATTACCTCTTTCTCTTCAAAAATGGTGGATAAGTTAACTGGTCTTTTCCAAATATAATAGATATTTCTCATTGTCTCTGTTGCAAATTGCATATCTAAATCGACACCATAATGAATATGTTTTAAGAGTAGCTCTTTACGATTCATATAATTTGAATCTTCAACTTGAATAATTGGTGAACCAAAGTTAGTTAATTGACTTAAAAGTTTTTGCTTAATAGCTTCAAAGTCACGGGTATCGATTTCCATGCGTCCTGAACGTGGATTATACTTATAAGTAAAAATCTGCATACGATTACAAAATTCTGGTGTTAAAAATTCATCTATAAATGAAATGTCATTATGCGACTTTCTAACTTCAAAAATCTTTTCACGGCCTTGGTTTAATTTTAAATCCCAATTTTCTTTATCATGGAGACTTGGACATTCATTATAGTCCTTACCAAAGCGGCCAGTATTCCAACGATATTCAATATCACGCATAAGCTCAATCCCAATTTTATAAGGATTAATATTTTGCTTACTCATGGCCATCACACCAGCATGTTTATCAGCAAAATCAATGAACTCATTCGAATTCATAGCACGGGTATTAAGTATCGTTGAGTGCCAATAACTTGCCCAACCTTCATTCATAATCTTAGTAATACGTTGAGGTAAGAAATAATAAGCCTCTTCTCTAAGACAACCTATAATATCTGCTTCCCACTCTTCAATTGGTGCATATTCAATGAGAAAACGGAGAATATCTCTTTGACCTTTACCAAAATTCTCAACTTGGTTTAAATCAAATTCCTCAATATCTTTATCTTCAATTTCTATATTTCTATCTTTCATCTTTTGTTGCTTGCGCATAAAAGACTTTAAGTGACCTGAGCGATCATCAACAACGTATCCCCCATTTTCTTCTTCACGTTTAGCTAGTCTGAGCTTTTCTTCACGGGAACGAATGACTTCATTAGTTTCAAATAATTGATTAATATCTAATAAGTTTTCTAGAGATAGAACTCGGTCAATAAAGTGCTCAACACGTTCCTGTCCATAGATCTCCATATAGCGTCTAATTTTAGAGCCATGATTTGCCATCACATCCATCATTTTACGATTAGTATTAGAAAACCACATATTATTTTTAAAGAAATCATTATGTCCATAAACATGGGCCATCACTAGTTTTTGATCCAGCCAATTATTTACTTCTAAAAGATAGGCATAACATGGATCAGTATTAATAACCATTTCATAGATTTTTTGAATACCAAAACGATAGCCTTTAGAAAGTTGGTCATAATCCATTCCAAACTTCCAATGGGGATAACGAATGGGAAAACCACCTTGTGCAGCTAAAATATTAATCGTGTCGTAATCACACATCTCGAACACTTGTGGAAAATAATCAAGGCCAAATTCATCAGCATAGCCCTGAATCTCTTTTTGTAACTCTAATAACTTTCCACTAATAGGTTTTGTTCTCAACATATCTAATTACCTTTACCTAAGAAATCTTTAATTGAATCTAAAATGGCATCTTTGTTTTTAATCTTAGAAAGGATCACCTTTTCATGTCCTTCTGTGTACTTATTAAAAAGGTCTTTATAAAACTGACCAGAACCATAACGAGATTCAACTTGTCCATAACAGAACATATTTGAAGCTGGTAAAATAAAATCATCTAAAAGAGATAAGCAAAGCTTAGTATCATCAGCAGACCAATTATCACCATCACTAAAATGAAATGGATAAATATTCCATTCATTAGGATCATAGTCTGTTTCGATAATATTTTTACAAAGCTTTAGTGCACTACTAATTAAAGTACCGCCACTTTCACGAGTTCTAAAAAATGTATCTTCATCAACTTCTTTTGCAGTCGCATCGTGAATGATATAGCGAATATCAATATCTTTATACTGAGATTTTAACCATAAATTAATCCAAAAAGATTCAGTTCTTACAATCTCTTTTTGCTCTTCACCCATAGAACCAGAAACATCCATCATATAGATAACAACTGCAGAATTTTCCATTTCAACTTTAGTGTCCGCACTTCGATAACGATAGTCCGCTTTCATTGGAATAACTCTTGGGTTCATAGGATCATATGTTCCCATGGCCACTTGTCTTTTGAGTGCTTCTTTATAAGTTCTTTTAAGGTGTTTTAACGAGTCAGGACCCACAGTTCCAATGGAAGTGTACTTATCAACAGAGCTTGCAATCTGTTTTTTACCCTTTGGTTCAATATTAGGTAGCTCTAACTCTTCTGAAAGAATTTTAGCTAGCTCATCAATCCCCATTTCAACTTCAAGCTCTTTATTTCCTTCACCTTCTCCAGCTTCCCCTTCTCCTGGTTCACCTTCACCTGGTTTACCATCAACAGGATCACCTGCTTGGCCATCACCTTGTCCAGTTCCACCTTGAGATTTATCACCAAAACGAAAACGTGGGATATCAATACTCGGCATAGGAATAGTAAACTTATCATCCCCTTTAGGAATAATTTGTTGACCTTGCGAAACATACTTTCGAAGGTTATCTCTTACACGTCCTTTAACTATTTTTCTAAAACGCGCATGATCTCTTTTAATTGGATGATCCAAAATCTCTCCTTGGTCTTAGTTAAGACTTAATTGAGTCACCTTTTGCAAAAATACTTGCAACAAAGTTTAATGCATCTGTTGCACAAATTTCACAATAGTCAAAGTTCTTCATTAAACGAGACTTGATGACATCAATTTTCTCTTGAGTCTGCTTATCTACAACATTACTAATAATTGTAGTCAGCTTGATACTATCTTTTTGATCTTCAAAAAGTTTTAATTCAAGAGCACGGTGTAATCTTTCATTCATCTTATAATCAAATTGCTTTCCTTCTACCGCAAGAGCACCAATATAATTCATAATCTCACGTCTAAAATCATCTTTTCTAGATTCTGGAATATCAATTTTTTCTTCAATGCTTCTCATGAATCTTTCATCAGCATCTTCTAACTTACCAGAGTATCTATTTCTGATTTTTTCTTTTTGAGTATAAGCTTTTACATTATCAATATAATTTGCACAGAGAGTTTGAATGGCAGTTTCATCTACTGAGATTGCTTTTTGAACATCATTTTTAACGATATCTTCATACTCTTGACGAGCTACTGCTAACATTTCTCTATAGTGATCTAATTGTTCAGGTGAATTAATTAAAGCATGGTGCTTAAGACCTGATTCTAATTCATTAAAGATCATAAATGGATTTAAACAACCAGCATTGGCATTTTTAACTAATGCATTACTGATCTTATCTTGAATATAACGTGGAGAAATACCATCAAGACCTTCTCTATTGGCCTCTTTACGTAATTCTTTTACATTGTCCTCATTATAACCAGGAAGTGTTTTACCATTATAAAGTTTTAATTTTTGTAACTTAGTAAGATCAGCCTTCTTAGGCTCTTCTAGTCTGGTTAAAATCGCCCACATACTTGCCATATCTAATGTATGAGGTGCAATGTGCATATGAGGGATTGAGTTACTATTAAAGTCTTTTTTATAGATACGAATTTCTTGATCGAGTCTTGTAATATAAGGAACATCAATTTTTACCGTTCTATCTCTTAATGCTTCCATGAATTCATTTGATTGAAGTTTTCTAAATTCCGGCTCATTAGTATGACCAAGAATAACTTCATCAATATCAGTTTGAGAAAACTTCTTAGGCTTAATCGATTGCTCTTGAGAAGCACCTAATAGATCATATAAGAAGGCAACATCTAGTTTTAACATCTCGATAAACTCGACAATACCACGATTGGCAATATTAAATTCCCCATCAAAATTAAAGGCACGTGGATCTGAATCAGAACCATAGATAGCAATCTTTCTATAGTTAATGTCACCGGTTAATTCTGTTGAATCTTGGTTTTTCTCATCTTTTGGTTGGAAAGTGCCAATACCAATTCTATCTTTTTCTGAAAGTAAAAGTCTTTTCACACGAATGTGCTTCATTACCTTATTCCAGTCACCATCATATTTTTCCATATATTCATTTATAATAAAACGACATGCTGGATTTACTTCACCTTTAATTTTAATTTTATACTTACCGTCATGGTTCTTATTAAGGTCATCAACAAATTGCTTACGAACTGAAAGTGGAATCATTTTTAAAGGTTCTTCATGCATTGGGCTTGGGAAAATCTTTGCACCACCAAGGATCTCACTTCCCTCTTCATCAACCCATTCATATGTATAAAGAGCACCTTCATCAGTTCTTGAATAATGCTCTAATCCCTTTTTAAGCAATCTAGAAATTGAAGACTTCGCACTCCCTACCGGACCATGTAATAAGAGAACCCTTTTCTCAGTCCCATATCCTTGGGCCGCTGATTTAAAAAAGTTAACTAACTTCATTAAGTGAACATCAATACCAAATATAGCATCTTTTCCATCTTCAATTGGATCATCAAAAAAGTGATAACGTGTAATTTCTTTTTTATACTCTGTATAAGTACTCGTTCCATATGACATAATCATATCGTGAACTCTTTGAAATGAGTTTCTAGAGATATGTGGATTTTTAATAACAAGATCAACATACTCTTGAAATGTTCCCGACCAGTGAAGATGTGAGAAATCTTCTCTTGAATAATTTTCTTCAATAAAGTTTTGAATATTAATGCTCATATGTGATCTCCTTAATAACCTTTGTATTATCACTAACTTCCTTCTCTATTGTACCCTTAAATTGAGATGGATTTAAAGTACTATTTCTTTTTTCCGAATCTATTTTACCCGCGTATTTAACTCGGGATTAGGTAAAAAAAAGTACTTTTTAAGTATTTAATTTTTTGAACAATATTAATCATTTGCTATAATATTTTTAAGTTTAATCAAAAAAGGAATTTATTTTGGCCATAATTGCTGCAGGTGCCACAGATATCGGGCAAAAAAGAAAGTCGAATCAAGACTCTATTTGTCTCTACCCTGAAAGACACTTCTTCGCTGTTGCCGATGGTATGGGTGGACATAATGGTGGTGATATTGCGTCTCAAATGTCGGTTAAAATTTTTCCAGAATTTATTGAAAAGAATATAAATAATCTCGATAGTGCTCAAATACTTGAGCATTCTATTAAATATGTTAACCGTGCAATATATGAACATGGTCAACAAAATGAAGAATTAAAAGGCATGGGAACCACTATTACTTGCGTTATGTTTGATGGTGCAAGCATTAAGGTTGGAAATATTGGTGACTCTCGCACCTATCTCATCTCTAAAAATAAACTCTACCAAGTCACAAGAGATCACTCTTTAGTTCAAGAGAAATTAAATATTGGACTATATGATCGTGAAGGTGCAAAAAATGACCCGCAAAAAAATGTTTTGGTACGAACAGTTGGTTTCGAACCTGAAGTAGATGTTGATGTGTATCACTATAAGGTAGCAAGAAATGATATGTTCCTACTTTGCTCTGATGGTTTACATGGAAAAGTATCAGATGAGGATATCATTTATATTGTGAATCAATATTTAGCGGATCCTCAAAATGCGACTAAAGAAAATATTGAGCAAGCGGTAAAGGCGCTTATTGATCAAGCCAATGCAAATGGTGGGCAGGATAATATTTCTGTAATTATCGCACTAGCAAAATAAATTTATCATTTATTTTTCTCACCAATTCACACGGTGCTTCAAATTGTAAATAATCTGTAAGATTCATTGCTAAATAGCAACTAAATCACTAAAATATCTATATCCGTTTTTAAGAAAAAGGAAATTCTTTGGATAAGCACTATACAATTATGGTCATTCCTGAAAAGGAAAAGAATCTTAAGTCCATTAAAATACCTGGCCTTTTATTTCGCTCATTGAGTTTTATCATCGTGATCGTTTCACTTTTAATCGGAATTTTAATGTATGATTATTGGAAGATCCTACAACAAATTCATGAGAATAAGCATTTAAGTTTAGAAAATAGACAGTTAAGAGATCAAATCAGACTCTTTCAAATGAAAATCAACTCTCTTGCAGATGACTTAGAAAGAGTAACAACTTTTGAAAGAAAACTAAGAATTATCACAGGTCTAGAAGATCCTACGACAAAGCCACCACTAGTTCCTACCAATCTTAATGATGAAATGATGGATGACTATGGTAATGAGCCTACTCGTAATCCAAATAATGTTGAAACCAATCCAACAGATAATAAATCTGGCTCTATCAAAAAATTGCAATTTGATAAGATGAATCAAGATCCAAACTTTTTAGAATTAAAGGGTCTCTATGATAAGAAGATTGCCGCCAACCTTGGCTTTAACAAACGTTATAAAATTACCCAACAATGGTCAGAGCTAATAAAAAAGAGCTTTGAGCTTTCAAGTGAATATGCATCTTTTGATTATAAGTTTAGAAAAATTAAAGAAGTAGCAAGTGACCTTGAATCTAATATTCATAAACTTGATCAATACCTTTTAGATAAATCATCAATTCTAAAATCTACCCCATCTATTCTGCCATCAGTGGGATGGATTACTAGTTATTTTGGAATTAGAATTTCTCCATATTCTGGAGGCAGAAAAATGCATGAAGGTCTCGATGTAGGTGCTCCTTTTGGAACCCCTATCGTTGCCCCAGCAGATGGTATTATTACCTTTGCTGGTCATAAGCCTGGTTTTGGAAATTTCGTACAAATTGATCATGGATACGGAATAGAAACAATCTATGCTCATGCTCAAAAAGTAATCGCAAAAAATGGACAAAAAATTAATCGTGGAGATCTAATAGCAAAAGTTGGAAGTACTGGTTATTCAACAGGACCACACCTTCACTATGAAGTACGTGTTAATGGAATTGCCGTTGATCCCTTATACTTTATTTTAGATCAATAGTTAGGAGCTCATAATGTTAAGTAATGTAATGAAAAAAATATTCGGAACAAAGCAAGATAGAGATATCAAAAGGCTTGCCCCATTAGTTCGCGAGATCAATGGCCTTGAAGAGCAAATGCAAAAACTATCTGATGAAGAACTAAAGGCTCAGACCCCTAAGTTTAAAAACCTCTTACAAAATGGTTCAACTCTAAATGATATTTTACCAGAAGCTTTCGCAACAGTAAGAGAGGCCTCAAAAAGAGTCCTAAACATGCGCCACTTTGATGTGCAAATCATGGGTGGGATTGTACTAAGTGAAGGAAAAATTGCAGAGATGAAAACTGGTGAGGGTAAGACCCTAACAGCAACACTTGCAATGTACCTAAGGGCCCTTGAAGGTAAAGGTGCTCACCTAGTAACAGTTAATGATTATCTAGCAAGTCGTGATGCCGCTGAGATGGGAGTACTTTATAATTGGTTAGGATTAAGTGTTGGTTGTATTTTACACGATATGGATGATGACCAAAGAAAGATAGCTTATAATTCAGATATCACTTACGGAACAAATAATGAATTTGCCTTTGACTACCTAAGAGATAATATGAAGTTTGATCTAGATGACTATGTTCAAAGAGAGCATAACTTCTGTATCGTCGATGAGGTTGACTCGATTTTAATCGATGAGGCAAGAACTCCACTCCTTATCTCAGGTCCTAGTGAAGGTAATACTGAATTATACCAAATTGTTAATCGTATCATTCCAAAGCTTCAAAGAGATACCCATTATACAGTAGAAGAAAAATCATCCACTGCCGTTTTAACTGATGAAGGTATTGTTGAATGCCAAAAGCTATTAAATGTAGATAATTTATTTGATGTTAAAAATATTGAAGTTCTTCACCATTTAAACCAATCACTCAGAGCTCATACCCTTTTCACCATAGATAAAGACTATGTTGTTAAAGAGGGTAAAGTTATTATCGTTGATGAGTTTACAGGAAGATTAAAAGAAGGCTCTCGTTGGAGTGATGGACTTCACCAAGCAATTGAATGTAAAGAAGGGGTACAGATTAAGTCTGAGAACCAAACACTTGCATCAATTACCTTCCAAAATTACTTTAAACTCTATAATCGTCTAGCAGGTATGACTGGTACAGCAGATACAGAAGCTGAAGAATTCGGAAAAATCTACGAATTAGAAGTTGTGGTAGTACCTACTAATGAACCTATTATTAGAAAAGATCAAGCGGATGTTATCTACGCATCAAAACAAGCTAAGTACAAGGCCGTAGCTGAACTAATTAAAGAATGTAATCAAAGAAAGCAACCAGTACTTGTTGGTACCGTTGCGATTGAAAGTTCAGAAGCTCTTTCGAATTACTTAAATAAAGCTGGAATCAAACACGAAGTTCTCAATGCAAAACAACACGAACGTGAAGCGGATATTATTTTAAATGCTGGTCAACCAGGAGCTGTGACCATTGCAACTAATATGGCCGGTCGTGGTACTGATATTAAATTAACACCCCAAACTAAAGAAGCCGGCGGACTTTATATTATTGGTACAGAAAGACATGAGTCTCGAAGAATTGATAATCAGCTAAGAGGTCGTTCAGGACGTCAAGGAGATCCAGGTGCTTCGAAGTTCTTTCTTTCACTAGAAGATGATTTAATGAGAATCTTTGGGTCAGATAAAATCAAGGGTCTAATGGGGAGAATGGGTTTAAAAGATGATGAACCTATTGAGCATAAAATGATTAGTAATGCCATTGCCAAAGCACAGAAACGAGTTGAAGGTCATAACTTTGATATTCGTAAACACCTCCTCGACTTTGATAATGTTATGAATGAACAAAGAAAAGTTATCTATCGTTTAAGAAGAGAAATTTTAAACGATGAAGGCAATCGTGAATTATTACTTGAGATGATCACAGATGTTGCAACAGAATTAGTTGAAGTAAATAGACCTGAAAAGAAAGTTCCGCTTAATGAATGGAATTGGGAAGACATTAATAATGGCTTTAAAAATGTCTTTAATACAGACTACGACCTATCAGTTAAAGAATGCTCTGATGAGTATCACTCAGATCTACAAAAATACATTGAGTCTAAAGCTGTTGAGTTATTAGATAAAAAGTTTGAAGGTCATGATGATGAGCAAGTCAAACTCACCATGAGAGAAATCCTTCTTTCTACTTTTGATACTCTTTGGAAAGAACACCTTTTAAATATGGATCACTTAAAAGAAGGTATTAACTTACGAGCTCACGGTCAAAAAGACCCACTCGTAGAATATAAGCGTGAGGCCTTTGGTCTTTATGAAGAATTAAAAGTTATCATTAGAAAAACAGCTGTAGAAAGAATATTCAGTGTAAGACTTTATACACCTGAAGAAATAGAAGAAATTAAACGTCAGCAACAAGCTCAATTAGAAGCACAGCTGGAAGCTCATAAAAGAGCTCAAGAAGCACAAGAAGCTGCCTCTAAACCAATCGAAAGAAAGAGTGTAAAAGTTGGTCGTAATGATCCTTGTCCTTGTGGAAGTGGGAAGAAGTTTAAACACTGTCATGGAGCTTAGAGTTTGAGTGATAATGATAAAAAAGATTTAACTCGTATTGAGGATTTATCTGACTTTATTCACGATGAAAATGAAGATCTAAGTGATCTAGAAACATTTGGTGATGAAGAGGATGATGACGATGCTCTAATGGATCAGGCAACTGATCCAGATATTGAATTTCCACCAGAATTTCAAGTTAACTCTGACGATAATTCAGACGAAGATTCAGACACTAATACCAATGATGAAACCGATGCTTTTAACACAGAGTTTGAAAGCGGTGAAGAAGCTTCATTTGGTAGTGATGATGACTCATTTGATAGTGATGATGATTCATTTGGTAGTGATGATGATTCATTTGGTAATGATGATGATTCATTTGGTAGTGATGATGATTCATTTGGTAGTAATGAAGATTCATTTGGTAATGATGATGATAATTCATTTGATAATGAAGACTCATTTGCGAGTGATGAAGATAATTCGTTTAATGATGATGACTCATTTACAGATGAAGACTCATTTAATGATAACTCAGAGGTTTATGCAAGTGATGAAAGTGAAGATGAAGTAGAAGATATCTCTTTAGATGAGGAGTTCAATGACGATTCCAATGAAGCATTCGATCCTCCCCCTCTAGATACACTTGCAAGTGAAGAGCCTCCTATAGAAGAATCAATTGAAGAACCTTCTCAGGAAATGGCGACAGCACAAGAAGTGGACTCAATAGAATCACCTAAAACTGAGAGTGCCCAAAAAACTCCAATCCCGCAATATGCTGATAAAGAAGAGTTTAAGTCTCCTGAGAACTTTAATGAACTTCAAAAGTTTGCAAAAAATATTAGTTATGGAAATATGGGACATGAAGGGAATCCTCCCTTCTCTATCATTTTAAAAGATATAAAGTTCAAAGAAGATATTGAAGAAATTGTCGAGATATTAAGAGAATTTAATATTATAGATGATGAAAGTGAAAGAGCTGCCAGTGAAAGTTTATTACGAGGCAATATGCTCATTCCTAGGCTTGGTGAGTACTCTGCAATTCATCTATGTCATAAATTAAGAAAATTTGATGTAACAATATTAATGGGACTAACTGAAGAAGTTCATCCACCTAAGAGTTATGAAAGTGATGATAGTGGCATTGTGAGTAAGTACACTGTGTATAACACTCGCTCTCATCATTATGTATATGATCAAGATGATATTCAATTAGCAGATATTATGACTTCTACTACTCCTACCCTAGAAGGTTATCATATTAGAGAGTATATTACCGTTAGCAGTGAATATATTATTTTAGATTCGAAAACGATTGCCAGTGCTAATACTCTTGAGGGGGAGTTAAAAGAGGCCATTCCAGATTATCAAAGAGAGAAACTTGATCGTTCTGAAGTATTAAGTGCAAATAAACAAGCTGCAAATTCAAGTGTCATTAAAGATTTCTTTCCTAGTAATGATGCTGAAGTTACTGATGATAATAATAGTGCTAATCTGAATGATGTTTATAAATCACTTTTAGAAAAATTAAAACTTAAGGCCTTAAAAAATAAAGGTAATGCAATTATTGGTGTTAATTATAATGTAACTCCAATCTTAAAAGATCAAATTTACTATACAGAAACACAGTATCAAATTACCTGTTCAGGTAGTATTGTTTGGGCAAATCGCGTATGAATAAGCACTATACCCATGTCATTATTGGTGGTGGTATTGTTGGGAGCGGAATTTTTCGTGATCTCTCATTACATGGTGAAGATGTTTTACTGGTTGATAAGGGTGACTTTAACTCACAAACCTCTCAGGCCAGTTCAAAAATGCTCCATGGTGGTATCCGTTATCTTGAAAACTTTGATTTTGCCCTGGTTAAAGAAGCATTACACGAGAAAAAGACATGGACTAAGCTTGCGCCTCACTTAACCAAAGAAGAGATGTTTATTATTCCAGTATATAAAGAGTCTAAATGGCCATTATTCTTTGTGAGAATTGGTCTCTTTTTATATGACCTACTTTCCCTATTTAAAAATCCTCGCTTTTACACTATGAATAAGGTGCAAACACTGAATAAATTACCAGAACTTCGCTCAGAAAGTTTAAAAGGTGCTGGAGTCTATTCGGATGCAATAGTGGAAGATGCAAAGCTTGGACTCGAATGCATCTATGATGCAATTAATGAAAAGTGCCATGCTTTAAATTATAAGGAACTCATAAAGGTTGCTAAAAAAGATGGCAAGTATCAATTAAGTCTTATTGATAAACTTAATCATCAAAAAATGGAAGTTAGTTGTGAGAACTTAATTTTTGCTCTAGGCCCATTTACAGATCAAGTTCTTAAAAAACTAGAAATCCCGTGGAACCCTGTTATGATTCCTTCTAAGGGGAGTCATATATGGATAAAGAAAGACAGTCTAAATATTAAACAACCAATGGTATTACAAACTAGTGATAATCGAATTATTTTTGTCATACCTCAAAGAGATGCGATTCTTATTGGAACAACTGAAATTGCTTTGGCCAAGGATGAAGATATTTTCAATATCAAAGCTTCAGATGAAGAAATTGAATATATCTTACAAAATGTTAATGAGTACTTCCCTAGTGCTGAGCTTAAAAAAGACTGTATTATCAGAAGTTTTGCAGGAGTAAGGCCTCTAGTACAAGATGGTTCAAAGCATCGCTCAAAAGTATCACGTACCCATAAAGTTTATAACCCAACAGAGAATATTTTTGTCATCTGTGGTGGAAAATATACTACATTTAGAGTGATGGCCCAGGATATTGTAAAAATGATTTTCAAGAAATCTGGTAAGAGATATATAAAAGATTTGTCATTAAGGCCTTTAAAGAAAAAGTCAGTGATACCTATGCAAGCTCAGTCATTTATCACTCAGGATAATATTGATGAAATTTTAGCAAATGAGTTACCAAGGACATATGAGGACTTGATTTATAGAAGATTATCTTTAATTGATCCTCAAGATCCTAATATCAATACTCAAGAAGTTAAAAATCTATTTAAAACCTCTTGAGTAAGAATTAGAATCTATAAAGAAGACCTGTATAAATTCTAGGCCCCACACCTGTTTTATCTCTTTGTTGATTAGATGAATCTTCAGCAAAACTATCTGTTCTAGTCTCATAATCAAATTTTACTAATGCACCAAATCCATTATGCATAAAGTACTTTACCCCACCACCAAGATTAATTTGTGTGAATGAACCAGCAACATCATCAGCAAAATTACTAATAGAATCTCCACCATTAAAGGCAGACTGAGTACTTCCTAGATAAAATCCAAATGATCCAAATGGAATAAATTTATAAGTTTTTGATGGTCTCGTCAGAGGATACCAATTTAATCCAAAACCAAAGTATGATGAGTTTTCAGAGGCATCAGTACCTTCAAGTGCTTGGACTGAAACACGTGTTAAACGAAATGAACCTACCACCCCAATACGTGAGTACCACTTAGATTCATCTGGAAAATAATATTCAAAACCAGCATCAATGATTAGATTAGTTTCTGTTGCAGTAAAACTTGTCCCTCCAGAAGCGGATGTTGCTTCAGATGAACGAGAACTATAATGAAAATTACCAAAGAGTTCGCGGTTTTTATTTCTAAGATTCGTCGAGTAAATTTCTGCTTCAGTTAGATTGAGGTCATTTTCAATTTTTCTTGTTTCACTGCCAAGATCATTTGCCCCATCAGCTAATGGAATTCCGAGATCACGAGGATCTGATGTACCAAGAGTGCTTGGAGTGTCATCATCAACTAAAGTTCTTGATTCATCCTTAGTTATTTTTACAGGTGCTGTGATCTTCAACTTCATCACTTCATCTTTTTTAATATAATCAGCATTCACTAAACGATAAATTGACCACACCGATCTACCTGGAGAAACTTTAATTGCAACCCCTCTAGCAACTACACCTAATGAAAGATAAAACTTTGCATGATCACCTTTTATAAGACCGTCTTCAGTTCCTCTATTGATTAGAATTGTTTTTCTCGTTTCAGAGGTTCCTACGATACGCATGGTTAACTTTTCGTCTATCTCCAACGCCCATAAACTCTGTGTAAATAAAATCATAACTAAAATCAAAAACTTCATAACTACCTCAGAAAAACTTACTTAGTGCAAATGATAACTTACCATCAATAAAGGTATCCCTATCTGGTAAGACTCCATTATCAGCACTTCTTACTTCTCTTTCTATATTTATTCTTTCAAATCCAAAACTTGCTCTAGCACCAAAGCTATTATTAAAATTATACTTCAACCCGGCCTTTAGTCCTGGAAAGGAATTAATTTGATAATTGGCTTCTTCATTGCGGCTTGGAATACTTGCATATAAAAGTCCATAACGAAAATGTGCACCAAAATAAACGATATTTTGCTCAATTGTATTGGGTGAATGAAAGGGATACCAATTAAAATGTAAGGCACCACTATATTCTGTACTAACTGCATTTAACTGACCAGTGGTAAAGGAATCTTGTGCTCGTCGAAAAGAGACTTCAAGAGAAAAGCGATTTAGATTTTCAAACTTTTTAAATAAGTAATACTCAACTGCAAATTCAAGATCGTACTTACTTTGTTGAGTATTTTCTCTGTCATTTAAATTTTCATTATTAATAAGATTTAAACCAAAAGCACCATACATTTGGTAATTAAAGCGCATGGCCGCAATGACATCTCTTCTTTCTTTTTCACGTATAACACCAACATTATACATAAGCTCACTTAACTCTTCATCAGAATAATCATCCGACCATGACTCACCTTTAGCGAGCATATCTTTATAGAACTTATCTTCTCGCTTGCGCTTTTCATCTAAGTCTCTTTGATATTCATTAAAAAAATCGTTCTTTAACATATTGTCAGGAACAGTCCCGTTTTGCTGGCGCTCTTGTAAGCTATAAAGTCCTTTAAGGGTGAAATTTGGATCATTAAATTTCTTCATAAAAATAACGACCATTTTTTCAAAGCGGTGAACTCTTTTTCGATCAGCAAATTCCTCTGCATACGGACTCTTATAAAATCCTTCGTAATTTAATTCACCTTCAAGCTGATTTTCTTCCCACTTATCCACATCAATCAATGTAATATCGTACTCAGTTGGCTCTTGATAATCATGCATTTCATCTTTTGCATAATATTCATCTTTTTTCTTTGCTAAAAAATTACCATCATTGACCATGGTCTCTTCTAATTTATCAGCAATCTCATCTTTTTTAGCGATAATTTTCTTATTATTAATTTTAAGCTTAGTACGACCTTGTAAGAGATCACTCTCAGAGAGAAAGAATAATTTAGCATTCTTTGTGATGGCATTTGGAATAAATACTTTGAAAGCTACCCAAATTGAGGAGTCGTTTAGAACTTTAACTGCTTTTAGCTTGGCCACGGGTTTATAAACAGTATAGAACTGATCTGTTTGCTGGTTTCTTAATTGCTCTTTGGCCAAAAGAATACCATAGTCATCTTGAGCCACTGTGTCGACCATCCCCTTATTAATAAGAACAGTTTTACCTGAGGTTGAAACTTGTAAGAGTTCCACCACATAATCCAGTGCATAAGAATGCATAGAAATAAGACTAATAAGCAGTGCGTAACGCAGCAATTCTTCCTCCATGAAAAGCTATATAATTATTGTAAGAATTAAATCACTAAATGCAAAGCCCAAGAGTTTTAAGTTTTGAAAATTTAAGAGGTTTTTATCAAAAATATCCATCTGAAGACTTGCTTAGATACGAAAATTTTCCTATAAATACACCTTATCCAAGGGAGTTTCTGTGGCAAGAAGAAGAAGAGAACAAAAAATCTACGTCTACGAATGTACAATTACTGGTGAAGAGTACAAGTTAACTGAAAAAGCTGAGAATCCAGATGATTTAGTAAGTGTTAAGGCCTTTTATGAACTTAACCCAGAAAAAGACGATAGACCTAAGCATATTAAATTAAAATTAGGTGTTGAAGAGCAATAAGAGGTAAATTCATGGAACAAAAAGAAGTTATCATCATTGGTTCAGGTCCTGCAGGTTATACTGCTGCACTTTATGCATCAAGAGCGGATCTAAAACCATTAGTTATTGAAGGTAGTGAACCTGGTGGTCAATTAACCACGACTACAGATGTAGAGAATTTCCCTGGCTTCCCTGAAGGTGTGATGGGACCAGATTTAATGACAAATATGAAACAACAAGCAAAACGTTTTGGAACTGAGTTCCTTTCAACTTTTGTAGATAAAGTTGATTTCTCTAAAAGACCGTTTGCAGTTCATTGCTCAAATGGGGATGAATTCTTAGCGAATTCTGTCATCCTAGCAACTGGAGCATCTGCTAAATACCTAGGTCTTCCAAATGAAAAAGAATTAATTGGTAAAGGTGTTAGTGCCTGTGCAACTTGTGATGGTTTTTTCTTTCGCGATAAAGTCATTCATGTAGTTGGTGGTGGTGATACTGCAATGGAAGAAGCAACTTTTCTCACTAAGTTTGCATCTAAGGTATATATCGTCCATAGAAGAGATAGCTTAAGAGCATCAAAACCAATGCAACAGAGAGCTTTTGATAATCCAAAAATTGATTTTGTTTGGAATAGTGAAGTAACAGAAATCCTTGCCAATGAAAGTGGTGTTTACAGTATTAAAGTTAAAAATACTGAAACTGGTGAAGAGACAATTCGTGAAACTGATGGACTTTTCATGGGTATTGGACACAAACCAAATACAGACTTTATTAAAGGTCAAATTGATCTAGATGATCACGGCTTTATTAAAACAGTTAGTAAGCACCCAGATACGAATATTCCAGGTGTATATGCTTGTGGTGATGTACAAGATTCTTATTACCGTCAGGCCATTAGTGCTGCCGGTTCTGGATGTATGGCCGCCATTAGAGCTGAAAGATTCTTAGAAGAAAATCCGTTATAATATCAATAATTCGGGGTGGATTACCACCCCAGAATTCTCTACCTATTAACTACACTAAAATTCCCTAACCCTTTGAAATAAAAGTTTTTTTTCAATCTATCAGAAATAGTTTTGACTTTGTTATTCAGATTTAGAACAATTATATTAGCAGGACGCTTAATTTCATTAAACCAAGGAAGGAATAATGAACGAATTGTTTAACTACACTACAATCGACATTAAACTCATTAAAAAATTTCGCACACTTAAAATCTCTTTTAGAAAAGATTGCAATCAAATTAGTCTTGAAAGTCTTTTTGAATTAGAGTCAATTTTTGCATGGGCAAGTAATCGCTTAGAGATCAATTCAATTCTTCTTACCAGTGATAATCCTTATTTTAATGAAGGAATTAATAAAGAGCGTTTAGCAAAGTATGATTCTAAAAAATTACAAAGGCTCACTGAAAAATTACAAAAAATAGTCCACGCCATGTTTCACCTACCACAAACAATTGTGGTGGATTTAAAAAGAGGTTCATTTGACCTTGGAAGTGAATTGGCCATTGGAGCAGATATTCGTTTAGCTCATAGTGAGACACTTGTTGCCTTTAATCATAACCGTGTTGGTTTAACCCCATCTTCTGGAGGCCTAGGCTTTTTACACTCTATCGTAGGACAGGCCTTTGCAAGAAATTGGTTATTACTAGGTAAAGAAATATGTACTCAACAATTACAACTTTCAGGATTTGTTACAGAATACTACACAGACTCAGATAATGATGATGTTGTTGAAGATATTCTTTTTAATATTTCACAATCAGCACCTGTACAAAGAGTTCAAAGTAAACTTGGGCTATTAGAATGTGTCAGAGAAAATTTAGATGAAACAATTAAGTTTGAACGTTCTATCTCAAAGGCCGCAATGGTAAGTGAAGACTGGAAGTCTGATGCTTTTATGAAGGCGAAGAATATGGGTGTTGCTTTAAAGATTGCTAAAGATCATTCACAAGATCGCTCGCAGACTGAGAAAGAGCCTACTCACTAGACTTTTTTACTTCATCGATGACAACACCTAATAACTTAGATGCACTATCGAACTTAACACCAATCATTAAGCGTGCATTACCAGCGGTATCGATATTTTGTGCCATCTCGGTAGTATGAATAATCTTACCTGGGATTTCTTTTGGTAATTGTATTTTTTCAATCTTACTAAGAGTCACTGGACTATCAACTTTAAAAAGCAAAGATTGACTGCGTGGAATTAAAAAAGAAACTCCCCTTTCACTAATGTCTGAAATAGTTACTTCATGTAAGCGCTTGGTTTTCTTTTTATCATTTTCAATTGTCTTAATGACAATATTAACGGCAATATTATTAAACTCAATTCTCTTGCTACCTCTTTTTTCTTTAAGGTATTTCTTATCAGAAACTTTAAGTCTAATAATATCTTTAGTGAGTTCAACTAATTCTGCTTTAAAAAGAATTTCAGATTTTTCGTTATAAAGAAAATAAACTTTCTGATCTTTTAATTCATTATCATATTTAAAGCTTGCAATTAAATCTTGCTGCTTATCAAATTTAACACTCTCTACTGTTGCCTTCGCAAGAATGCGATGATCCTCAAGTGAGTGCCAGATTAAAAATTCTTCTTTATTAATAATGGTATTATTTAATTCTTTGGCGAATTCATTATTGCTAGTAGAAATTCTGAGGTTATTTTGCATGGGCATATTGTAACACTTAAGTGTTTATATTCACATGAGACTTAAAGTGTTAAAATTGCTTAATTTTCCCTTAAGCTTCATGGCAGCATCATAAACGATATAATGCCCACCACCACCTGCTCCACAGAGTTTAATAAAGTATTCTTTTGATTCTATACCTTCAAGCCAAACTTCTTTTACACTATCAACAATCATTTCACTTAAATTTAAGTACTGCCACTTTGAAATTTGATACATTAGACTATTAAGTTGATCTTGATCATTACTCATACAGGCCTGTATAGCTGAATTATTTAATTCAATAAATTGATGCATACTATTTTCAAATTCAGGTTGGCGCATTTTTTCTAAGAATAAATGTACCAGAGGTGCTGTCTTACGAGTGATGCCAGTATTAAATATTAAGAAATTCTTTAAAGATTCTGGTTTTTGAATTTCAGATAATTTATTTCTATTTTCTACTAATAAAGTTTTATTGGCCAGACTAACCAATGGATCAAGTCCAGATGAACTACCATGATAGAAAGACTCCATCAGGGCCATACGGTCAATCAGATGTTTAAGATCATTATTATTGCTTAACTTTCCAAGCTTTTGAGTTTTTAAATATCTTTGGTAAATAGCAGCACATATGGCACCAGAGCTTCCCACTCCAGAACCTTTAGGAATATTACTATTAAAAACCAAGTTATTTTCAATATCTGATTTAAAACGATCAAGATCTAATTCGCTAGCAATAACTTCTAAATTACTAAGGTACTCATAAAACTCAAGAAGTTCATTTTGATATTGATTTTTCTCTGCTGCTAAAGAAAAATAACCAGAATACTTATCAAAAGGAATGGCCATTCCTTTAGCACCTAAAATTATTGCGTACTCACCAAAAAGTAAAACTTTTGAAGAAAAGTTATTATCTAATTGCAAACCTGTGCTCCACTACCTAATTCATCATAAATAATATTACTCACTAAACTAGATACCTCATTTGAACTTAAAAATGAACGAACTTTTTCTTCAATACTCGCTGGATAGATTAAGTGTAAATTAGGACCAGCATCTAGAGTAAAAAACAAAGGCTCTTTATGAGCTTGACGCCATTGGCGGACTGCCTTGATTAACTCAATTGAATTTCCCTCTAAGAGCGTATAAGAATCATGAGAGCTCATCATAAGAGCGTGTAAACTAAGTGCTTCTTGTTCTAGGATACGACCAAACTCCATCAGGTCTCCATTTTGCATGGCATTTATAATATCGTGGTAATTTTTATTAGCCTGTTTAATGCGGGCATCTTTAAAAACATGCTCATCCATCATACCGTGCCCTATAGTTGAAGATATTTCTTTCTCCTTACTACTTACAATACATATTGCATCTTTTAGATTTTGAAATTTAGTATCAATATCTTTAATGGCACTTGCATATCTCTCAGAGCTCTTGCCCCATTCACAAAATGGTCCTTCAATAGAACGAGCAGCACTTCCAGAACCAAGTCGAGCTAGCTCACTTACTTCTTCAACTTCTAATTCTCTAGAATTAAGTTTGGCATGTAATTGCGCCAAGCACATTGCAAGTGCACCAAAGGCCGAGGCCGAAGAAGCAATACCAGTACTATGTGGAAATGTATTATGAGTTCTAATAATTGACTTCGATGTTTTTAAAAATTCAAAGTCTTCAGAGTTAAGTGTGAATAAGAGATCAAACCACTTCGTAATTTTCTTATTAAACCCAGGCACTAACTCTCCATCAAGATAGACTTCTAAAGAAAAGCTATCTGATTTAATTAATTCCCAACTAGTCTCTGTATATGAATGACTTAATGTCATGGAGATACTTGGGTTTAAAGGCATCTGTACACCGTACTTTCCCCAGTACTTTACAAATGCAATATTCGAAGGTGCTTTAGCTTTTACGACTAGATTATTGGGTTGCTTGAGCATGATTATTTGCTTCTTTATTATTTTTCATAAAGTTATCAAAATCAAAGTTTTCCGTAATCATATCTTCATAAGTTAAAATAGTAGGAAAACCAGACTCCATAAAGTACTTACGAGTCTCTTCAATAGAGCGATCACTTGTTACCAGTACAAAATCTCCACCCCATGCACCAAGTGACTTAACAGCACCCCAGTAATTTGCAAAGTGAGTATCTTTAACTCGAGGCAAATCCAGTGCTTGGCTAATGATGGTTTCATGCTCATATAAACAGTCTTCAAATTCTTTTAAATCAATTGATTCATGAATATTCTTAGTTATCACATTTAATTTTTTAATAATTTCATGCTTATTTTCAATATTCATCGAATTATAATGAGCAATGGCCTTACGAGAGTTTTGCTTTTGATTTAAATAAACAAAGTATAAATTCTCTTTAAAAAGTGGTGAAAAAGAAACACTCTTCCAAGTAGGCCCCTTAGATGTTTTTGAGTAGATAATTGGTCCCATGGACTGAGCACATGCGATATCATAACCTGAGCCATCAAAAGTTTTATCTTGTAATTCAAATGGTGAGATATAGGCCCATTGTGCAATATTATAAAGTAGAGTTGAACTACTTCCAAGACCCCACTCTAGTGGAAACTCTAAAGATGTTTCTACATAAACATCCATCTCATCTCTAAGAAAGTGAATATTTTGTTTGCGGGCTTGTCTTAAGATTTTCTGTAAAATAACAGCTGCTTCTGAATCATTTTCAACAATATTAAAATGCCATAATTCAAAGGTGCACTGAAACCAAACTTCATTATTAACATCAACGCCCTTCCAGAATAATTTAGGGCTTGAGCTTCTTTTATAGGTCACATTCATTTTCTGTCCCATCTTAGTTGGGAGTGCAAGCGAGTGTGCTCCATCTAAAACAAAGTACTCACCTGTTAATAATAATTTTCCGTGACCATAATAATACTGACTATTCATTCTCTCTCTCTAGTGTAGGCTTCTATTAGTGTCTAAAAAGTCTCTCACGTTTTTAAAAGACACAATCTCTTTTTCAAAATGCACTTTAGCGGCTTTTATTTCTGCATCGCTGGCATTTAATTGATTTAAAATATTTAAAAGGTGCATTTTCATATGCCCTTTTTGGATTCCTGTTGTTACTAATGAATTTAGGGCACCAAAATTCTGTGCTAATCCAACACATGCTGTAATACCCATTAAATCTGCAGCACTTGGGTTATTTAATACTTTAAGAGTTAGCTTAGATAGTGGGTGTAAACTGGTAAGTCCACCAATTGTTCCCAGTGCAAGTGGAAGTTCTAATTCAAATTTAAATTTACCATTATCAATATGACAGCTACTTAAGCTTCTATACTGTCCATCTCTGGCAGCATAAGCATGAGCACATGCTTCAATGGCGCGAAAGTCATTTCCAGTTGCTAAAATAACAGCATCAATACCATTCATTATACCTTTATTATGAGTTACAGCTCTTTCCACATTAACTTTGGCAATTTGAACTGCAGCGTGAAACTTTTCAGCATATTGCTGTGGACTAAGACCTGCTATTTGTCCTAACTCTTCAATCGGACACTCCACATAGGCCTTCACTCGACAATTAGGAGTGTAATTAGAAAGTATCGACATAATGATTTCAAACTCACTAACATGAAAGTAATTTTCACTACAAGCGATCTCAACAAAGTCATGAGCTACTTTTTCTAGAATTGAATTTATAAAATTAGCTCCCATGGCATCACAAGTATTAAAAGTCATATCGATTACAAAGTAATTTGCTAATGACTGAGTCTTATCAACTAAGACCATATCTTTTATACCGCCACCACGCTTTTCCATATTAGCAGTAAGATCTTGTGTCGCTTCTAATAAAGTCGCTTTTTTTAGATTAAAGATATTAAAGAGCTTTTCTTTATCACCATAGAATTTAAAGTGAACTTGACCAACCTTAGTTGTATCAATGATCTTTGTTTTAAAACCACCACGATTAAGCCAAAACTTTGCAGACTTAGAAGCAGCTGCCACCACTGAGCTTTCTTCAATGACCATCGGTACATGTAAAATCTTATCATTGATCTTAAAGTTTGGTGCTAGACCAAAAGGCATAATAAAATTTGTTAAAGTATTTTCTGAGAATTCATCAATAGTCTTTTGAAGCTCAGCATTGGGATGCCAAAAATTCTTAAGCTCTTCAATCTCAGCTGAATTGAGCATATTTTGACTTAACCAAGTCAATTTATCGTTCTTTGAAAGTTTTGAAAATCCATTAACTGTTTTCATTACGACCTTCTTAAAAAGTTTTTACATAAGCTTAATGAATTTATTTGTGTTTCGATAAATTCATCTAATACTTCTTGTGAGTCCATAGCTGGTTTTAAATACTTTGAAGCAAAACCAATCACTGCATTAAGATTTGATTGCTCTAATAAGCTATGTCCCTGGATGATACTTTGAATACCGCCAGAGATAATTAAACTCTTCTCTTTATATAAACTATTTTGCTCAGCAAATGTATTGATCCAACTCAGCATTTCTTGTGCTGTGTGTCCAATATAAGCGAAGTCTAATAATGGCTCCAATGTAGCCGATTCTTTTTTAATATGTCTAGAATGTTCTAGAAAAGAAAAGTTTGTCCCACCAAATGCTGATAATTCGATCCCTTTAATTGGTAAATCCAGTAATAATTTCAAACTATTGGGACCCATCCCCTGGCCCACTTCTTTTACTATAATATTTGTTTGATCAAGAGCATCGATGGTTCTTTCTATCGTTTGGATCGGTGCAAACTTAAACTGATCTCCTTCAAACTGCAGTGCTTCTTGTAGTGGATTAACATGGATAATTAAACCACTGGCATCCAACTTTTTAAGTAGCTCACTGACTGCATGCATTTTCTTGGCCTCAATTAGTTCTTCTAATTGAGCAATTCCAAGATTGGCATATAGAGGTTGTTCACCAATATACTTTCTAATTTGAAAGTCAGCTAAGCGCTCATCACTTTCAAGTAAAGGACGACAACTACCTAGACCCATGGCAAGTCCAAACTTCTGACAAGCAAGTGCTAATCTCTTATTAATGTCTTTTGCACGTTCAGCACCACCAGTCATTGAGCTCACCCAAAGAGGTGCTTTAAGTTCATGGCCAAAGGCATGACAAGTAAGATCGACTTTTTGATGACTTCCTAATAAGGGCTCATAATATAGTCCGTGATTTTCTTTTTCACTCACTTGAGATTTAAAGGCCAATTCAATATGATCGTTCTTTCTTTTTTCACTCATAAACTTATCCAAGTACTAATATAAATTCACGCTTTTGTTTTTCTAATTTAATTTTACTTAATTTGCCGGCGATTAAACTTTCTTCTGCTTTATTTAAATCCATTGCAATAAAAGCATCTCGATTGGGACAAAGGTTTTTAAAATCATCAATTAGGGAGTTTAAGCGATAAGGTGTATCCATAATAATTGTCGTTATTTTATTATTTGCAATTCGTTTCATTTCTTTGGCCCTTTGGGTCTTATCTGTTGGCAAAAAGCCTTCAAAGACAAACTTATCGTGCTTAATTCCACTTAGTGCTAAGGCCAAAATAGTTGAATTATAAAATGGGGTTGCACTTACTTTTATCTGAGCACTATGAGCGGCACTCACTAGTCTTTGTCCAGGATCACAGAATGCTGGTAAACCACAATCACTCATAAGATAAATATTCTTACCACTTTGCATCTTTGCAATTAATTCACTCACTAGCTCATCGCGAGTATGCTCATTATAGAGTACAAATTCATCGATTTTTTCACGTTTTAGTCCCCAACGTATCCAGCGCCTACGGGCTATCTTGGCTTCTTCCACACAAATAATTGCATTGGGATCATCTTGTACTTTTTTAAGTAAATTCAAAGCGGTTTGTTCTAGTTCATGGATTTCATCAATGGGAGTGGGAATAAGAGTTAACATGCTAACTCCTTAAATAACTCAGGTCTATGATGATCAGGTGCTATTTCTGGATTAGGATTAAGAGCATAGTACTCACGAGCTTCCCCTAAGATAGTAAATACATTAGCAAAAATAAATCCATCAAAGTTTGGAATCTTATTAAATTCAATTTCTAATTGTCCCCTCCAAACATTTTCATCTAATTGGCTTGTGGCCTTAAAGTCTTTCCACTCAGGATAATGATGCTTAGCTCTTGGCTCATCAATAATAAGAGCAAACTTTTGATTAAGTGGGCTTAATTGGATCTCTAAATAAGGAGCGCTCTTTGAGCTACTTAGAAAAACTTCGATCACATCATAGTCCCATAGGCCCCAATTTTCTAAGCTATCTTTGACAAACTTTTCAGAATAAAAGAACTCACTCTCTTTTGCTTTAATTTTAAAATCAATAATTAATGAGTTTTCGCTTTTATGGCATTTAAATCCACATTCAAAATGGGGTTTTGAGTTTGAACTATGTGCGTTAAGAAATTGCATAAGTCCTTATAATCCTTTCAATTTATAATGACAAGAGAAAGAGCAGAGAATATAAGACATTATGAACAAGTTTCTACTCATTTGTCCTATTGGATTTGAAAATTCAGTACTTAGGGAGCTCAAATTAAAAGGGCTAACCAGCTCCATAGCTAAGCAAACCCTTATAAAAGGTGGGATTGAAATTGAATGTGATCTCGCCTTTGGACTAGCACTTAATAAAGAGCTTAAATGTGTGAGCCGAATACTCTTGCGTTTAAAAGAACAAAAGTGTCGAGACTTTCCCAAACTCTTTCAAATAATTAGTAAATTTAATTTTCATCCCTACTTAGTGCAAGAAAGTGCTCAGTTTCAGATTAGCACTCAAAAATCTAGGATCATTAATACTAAGAAAGCAGCTCAAACCTGTGAGGATGCACTAAGAAAATACTTTAAAGGTCAAAACCTAAAAACAGATATTAAAGAGCGTTACTTGCATGCACCTAAACAGACTATCTATATCCGTATTATAAATGATGAACTCACCTTAAGTATTGATACCACTGGAGTGAGCTCTCATATTCGTGGCACTAAAGATGTTCAAGGGCATGCTCCTATTAGAGAGACTTATGCCAGCTCATTATTAATGGCCATCTATGATGAGAGTATGAATTCAAAAACATTAGTGGATCCAATGTGTGGAAGCGGAACTTTTTTATTAGAGGCCAATAGTTTTTATCAAGCCCAAGACCGTGAGTTTATTTATGAGCGTTTTCCGCTTATGCATAAACTTAATAATATAGAAGAGCCTGTCGATCATAAGCAAAAGCTATTTACCAACTTTCTAGGCCTTGATCGAGATGAGAGTCTCCTTAAAGAAAGACAAGACATAGACTTTCAAAAGGCAGACTTCTTTACTGATGCAATTAAACTGCCTGAAAATGCCATTATTATGACAAATCCTCCCTATGGTAAGCGCATTAAGATATCAGAAGATCGAAAAGATTATTTTGAGAAGTATATAAATAGACTAAGAGAGATAAACCCTAAGGGACAATCTTATTTTATTGCCCCTAGTGAAATTCCTATAAAGAATAAGGCCTTATTTGAGTTTAATAATAATGGCATTAGAGTAAAACTCTATAAGATTAGTCCTCAAGTCTAAAAATGGCCTTAGTAACCCATAGTGGACCAATTAATAAGAAGGCCAAATCTTGAATAAAGCTAGGCTTCTTACCTTCAATCTTGTGACCAATGAATTGAAAAATCCAACTTATAATAAAGACAATTATAGAAGTCTCTAACAAATAACCCGTTTGAGCGATTAAATAGGCCACATAGTACATCACTGCAAAAACAGGAATCATAAAGAAGAAGTACTTTCTTGAGAGTTTTAAATAAAAGAGCATGGCACCAATAGAGACGATTGTTGCGATATTAATGTTTAAATTTTGCATAATTGTTGGCACTGGAATTGTCCAAAGAATACCAATCACACTCCACATGATCAGGGGAACACAGATCTTATGAATAATTATATTTGTTTTATTTTGGTGACTTACTCCATATTCTGCCATCCACATACCAAATGTTCTCATAAATTTGCCTCCATTTATTAAGAGCTATTATGCTATTTAACTCACATATACACAATTTCTATTGTTAAAATTATAGACACCTAACTGTATATTAAACAATCACTAAATATAAACCACCCCCTAAGTGACCAAAACCCCGTTAAATAAATTGGCATCTATTCTGCAAACTATAAGGCACATAAAACTTTATGTGAGGAGAGAGAAATGAAAACATTATTTGGAAAAAAAGGCTTAATGCAGATTTTTATGCTTTTTGTATTAGTTTTTTCTGTAGCTTGTGGAGAAAACAATACTTCTGGCAAGAAAAAGACTTCAAGTGGCATCTACCCATGGGGTAATACTTATGGTGGCGGTGTTTACTCTGGAGGAAATGGAAACTCACTACCATCTAATTGGTTAGATATTGTAGCTCAAGAGAATCCATGTCAATTCGGAGGTCAACGAGCTCAAGCACAAATGCAAGTGCAAGCAAATGTAAACGTTGGAGCACTCTATGTTGGGGTAACTAGTGAAGGTGATATTTCATTAGTTCAAAACCAAGGTGGAATTGCAATGATGACAGTTTATATTTGTCCAAGACCAGATCTAACAGGTCAAGGTTCAATTACAAAACAACCTATCACAGAAAATTCTGTGTACTGTCCAGTAGGCCAAGTATCAGCTAGTGATGTAACACTACAAGGTCAATACGGACAATATTACTTAAAGTTCGCTCCAATCCACATCCCTGGAACGGATAGAATTTCACAACTTTGTTCAAACGGTTATTACTATTAAAAATGGTGGTCTTCTAAAAAAGGCCACCCCTTTAAAGAAAGCAAAAATTTAGAAAATACAGTTTTGCCTTAATTGGCAGAAACTCTCTCCCCCATGTAAAAAGGGTACAGTGAATTACTGTGCCCTTTTTTTTACTTATAGGCCTGAGACTTAACCCACACTTGAGAATGATATTTAATTTGTACAAAGTCACCCTTCTTTGCAGACTCAACTTCTTGACCATCTAAAAGTTTAATCACATTTACCGGCAGCGAAATTTCTTTTCCTTCTGGATTTTTAAAAATCAGGGTTTCACCGGCCTTTAAAGCATTATCTTTTATATGTAAAACCAGATGACTTGGTTTTTGAGCATCTATAACAACACCAATATAATTACTATCTTCTCTTTGGACTCTTTGATTCTTGAGTTTTTTAAAGAGTACATTTGATTTATTAATTTTAAAGAAACCACGAATGGTATCAAAGGGATAAAGTTCTTTAAACTGGGTCTTTGTTCCCTCTTGAATATGTGAGATCAAATCTTTTAAAAGGCTAAATTCACTGTCAAAACGAAAGTCGACTCTAAGATAGTTAATAAAATCAATTTCATCGAGATTATCAATTAAGTATTGATGCTTAATATGAAACATAAAAGTTCCATGTTCATTCTCTATTAATGGAAAACCTTTATGGGGAGATTCTTCACTTTCACCTAGTGCTAGAATTTCATCTTCATATTCTTTCATATCAAGAGCACTAAGGAGATTTCTCGGAGTGTAAAATAAAAGGATTCGCCCAAGCACTAGAAACTCTACTTCAGAAGCTAATTCTTCTTGATAGTATTTTAGCTTATCCTTAGTCAGCTCGAGGCTGAGGATGATACGCTCTAGCCTATTTCCTAAATATTTCTCATATGTTTTTAATGATAACAAATTATGATTCTTACCTTCAGCAATCAATTGCATCGGTTTATCAGTATTTTGAAAGATATACTCTATGGCACCTATATCTTGCACGCGAATGGCATCAACCGCACTGAGGTCTAATGAATTAAAAAGCTCGATCGCCTTTTGCATATTATTCTCAGTCATAAGAATATCCCACTCAAGCATGACTTTTAAATCGAGTGATTTCGCAAGGCTCGCCAAGCTTTGAAAAGAAGCAATATCATTTTTAGCAAAGCGGCTCAGTCCTTTAACATCTAAAATGACTTCACTAAGTCCCCACTCTTTTGCACTTTGGACTTGGTGGGCATTAATAGCATAGGTGCTTAAACGTTTTTGAGCTAACATCTTAGCCTCACAATGGCTTCTTTATCCACATGATCTGTAAGGGGTAATTTAACGATTGTACTAGGCTTGGTTCTTTCAAGAGTATTATTTTGAATGTCCATCACTTCATTCACAGTATACTCAATGCTCGCCCCTTTAAAAGTGAGAAACTCTAATTGGTCTCCAATATTAAAAGCATTTTGAACACGTATAAAAACATGATCCCCCATACTCTCAATAACATTACCAGCAACTTTATACTGCACACTTGAATCTGTTTCTCTTTCATTAAAGATCGTTTCACTACCAGCAGGCTGCATTAGATTGGCCTGTTCATAGGTGCGATGATTAACTTTTTTAAGCTCTTCATCCCATTCATATATTTTTTCTGATAGAAAATGACCATGCTCTTGGTAGTACTTAAGAGCTTGAGAGTATACCTTACTAATTGTAGCCGCATACAGATTACTCTTCATACGCCCTTCAACTTTTATAGAATCAATCCCGGCCTTAATAAATTCTTCTAAGTATCTAAGGCCATTTAGATCTTTAGAGCTCATAAAGAAGGCCCTTTTCTTTTCCGTTTCATCTGGCTTTGCTATTGAATATTCAAAGCGACAACTATGAGCACATCCTCCGCGATTAGAATCACGGCCTTGAGTAAAGTTTGAAATCACACAGTTTCCAGAATAGGCCATGCACATTGAACCGTGAATAAACATTTCAACTTCTATATCAGCTTCTTTTTTTATCTTCTGAGCTTCTTGAATACTTACTTCTCTGCCAAGAACCACTCTTTCACAACCTTGTTTTTTCCAAAAGCGAGCACTCTCCACATTAAGGCAACTGGCCTGAGTTGAAAGATGTACAGGAATATTAGTATGCGTTCTGACTTGATTGATAACACCAATATCACTCACAATTGTTGCATCAATTTTTATTTCGTCTAAAAAGAGTAGATAATCTTTAAGTTCAGCAATATCTTCATCGTGCAGAAATCCATTTAAAACCACATAGACTTTTGCCCCACGTTCGTGAGCATAGGCCACGCCTTCTCTTAATTGATCCTCAGTGAAGTTTTCCGCGGCCGTTCTCAGACCAAACTTTAACCCACCTAGATACACAGCATCTGCACCATAATTAATGGCAACTTTTAATTTCTCAAGGCTCCCCGCTGGAGCAAGTAACTCAGGTAATTGATTGTTCATAACTGCATCATTTACCAAAAGATTTAGATAAGATAAACTTATAAATATAAATCTTTACAAAAGGTTAAGGCTTTTTGAAAAAAATTGCATCTAGCGTTATTATCATCTCTCTGCTTCTTGGAAGTGCTTATCTCTATTTGAGGTTTAGTAAGAATCGCAAACAAGTAAAACCATACCCTTACATCATTAAATCAGTAGATTTACCTGAATACGATCAAGATGCTCCTATTCTGATTATTGGAGACCGCCAGGCCACGAGACTTGCTAGTTTTTCTAAATACCTAGCTCAGATGGTTTCATTAAATCTCTCTAAGCCCATTAAGGTGGCCTCAATTGCTCAAAAAGGTGAAGGTCTACACCGCACTCTTGAAAAAGTTAAAAGCCTACCAAAGCTTCCCCTAATCATTCTCTATTTAGGTGGAAATGAAGAATACTTTGAATCAACTTTTCAAACAAAAGACATTAATCGCATTACAACTAATTTTAAAAAGTTTAGTGACTCTATTACGAGAACCCTCATCATGATCTTTCCTGAGCTATCTCGCTTTATCTATAAGCCAGTAGATTATAAAGTTCTAGGCCCACAAATTGAAAAAGACGTAAATAATTATACCGATACCACTATCCAAAAAAGAAATATAATTCTCTTTGAGCTTTATAAAGAACATCTTAGAGAATTATTTGATTATACCAAAGATCACGGTTCATACTTAATCGCCATGACTCAACCATTAAACCTTGATGCTGTGCCTAGAAAGAGTTGTGCTGGTTCATTTCCACAAAATTTAAATGATAAATATCTTGAAGTGGTTAAACTCATTAAGGCCAAAGACTATAAGGCCGCCTATGGAGTATCTAAGGACCTAGTTGTGATGGCCCCTAATAATGCTAAGATTCTTTATCTACATGGAAAGGTGGCCAAGAACCTAAATCGAATTCAAGAATCAATAGACCATCTTAAACTTGCCAGTGCCTATGATTGTAATTTATGGCGAGGTAATATCGTATACAATTCAATCTTAAGAAAGGTTTCTAAAGATAAAGAAACTGCTCTCTATGACTTTCAAAAATTAATTGAGAGTGAGTGGATGCAAAATATTACTTTCTTAGATGATGTTTACCCTCAAAGTATCTACTTTGAGAAACTCTCAAAAGGACTTGCAGCTAGAATTAAAAAGCTGCTAAGATTATAGTATGTCAGATGTATTAGATAATTTTTCACAAACTGTTCCAGTGGATACTGTTATTTGTAAAGAGGGTGATCTTACCAAAGATCTCTATGTCATTGTTTCTGGTAAACTAATGGTTTGTTCAAGAAATAATACCATGGTTACTCCTTTGGCCTATTTGAGTGATGGTGATTATTTTGGGGAGTTTTCTTTCTTTGATAATCAAGCCAGATCAGCTGACGTAATTGCAGTTAAAGAAACTAAGCTTTTAAAAATTCCGCAAGCGGAACTTAAAAAACAATTCCCCCGCTGGCTTATCTTAATGAGCAAGTGCCTGACTAATAAACTAAGAACCTTTAATGGTGTGGTTCGCTCTAAAGGTATTAAGCGCAAGAATGTAGAGTCCATAAAACCCCTTAGTATCGAAGAGCAGAGGCATTTTTACTCCATAATTACTGGGGAATAATATTTGGCACCGCTAGTGGTGTTAAAACGCATCGAGTAATAAAATCAAGTATACCTAATATCAGCAACTTAAGCCTGTGGTTTCATGCAGCATTTTTGGCATGGTTTTCGCAACTACCTTTATACAAGGCCACTGAAGGCCTTGGAGAATTGAGAGAGCAAAAAGACAAGGAGGTCTTTGTGAAAACGACAATCAAAATCAGTTTAATTGCTTTTGGATTATTATTAACCTCTTGTGCAACTCAAACCAAGAGTAATCCAAAAGAAAACCAAGACTCAAAAAAACCAAATGAAGAATTAGTGAGAGCTTATTACTATGGTGCAGATGTAGTAGGTAATCGAAACTAATGAAAAAAACTCCCTTCCTTTTCTCCTCTTTTTTGGAAGGGAGTCTTTTCACACTATCAAAATCTTATTGTCACAATTCAGTCTTTCGTATAAAACAGCAGTATGTCAGACTGGACCAAAAACGATGCATTAAATGAATATCAAATTCACCGCTGGAGTGATGGCTACTTTACCGTAAATGATGAAGGTGAACTTGCTGTTTGTATCGATCCAAAATCTCAGAATAAAATTTTTAGTATTAATAAAGTAATCGAAGAAATGAAAGGTAAAGGCATAAGCTTTCCTTGTGTTCTGCGTTTTCATGACATCCTTCGTTCACAAATCACCAAGATGAATACTCTTTTTAGAGACACCATTAAAGAAGCAAATTATGGTGGAAATTATATGGGTGTCTATCCAGTTAAAGTAAACCAATTAAGAGAAGTGGTTGAAGAGGTAGTCGATGCTGGCAGCCAATTTTCTTATGGACTAGAAGCTGGCTCTAAATCTGAAATACTAGTTGCTCTTACTTATAATCAAAATAGAAACTCTCTTACCATTCTTAATGGATATAAAGATATGGAGTTTATGGAATTAGCAATTCTAGGAACTCAAGTAGGTCACAACCTTGTGGTTGTTATTGAAAAACTGAGTGAGGCCAATCTGCTTATTGAGGCCTATAAGAAATTTGGTGTCTGCCCTATTATTGGTGTGAGGGCCAAACTTAGTTCTAAGAGTTCAGGCAAGTGGTCTGAATCAAGTGGTGAGAATGCGAAGTTTGGTTTAACTATTTCTGAAATTCTACAATTAAAAGAATTACTTATTGAAAATGGTCTTATTGATCACTTAAATTTATTTCACTTTCACGTGGGATCACAGATTCCAGATATTAGAACCATCAAAGACTGCATTACTGAAGGTGCTCGCATCTACAGTGAGCTAGTTAAAATAGATGTTCCACTTAAGTACTTTGACGTTGGTGGTGGAGTTGGTATTAATTACGATGGAACTCGCTCTAATTGTTCAAGCTCAATTAATTACTCCCTAAAAGATTATGTGGGAGATGTGGTCTATATTCTAAAAGATACATGTCAGGAAGCTGGTGTGAAGGAGCCACATATTGTTAATGAAGCAGGTCGTGTTATCACCGCACACCATTCATGTGTGATTACCAATGTTTTTGGTTCCATCAAAATGCTTAGCGAAAAGCTTGTGCAATTTGAACTCAATGAAGACGATCCCCTTTTACTGCGCAATATGAAACTGCTTTTACGTGATCTGAATTATTCAAATTATCAAGATGTTTATAATGATGCTGCTGTTATTAAAGATGAAGCTATTTATGCTTTTAAGCTTGGTGTACTTTCTCTTACTCAAAGAGCATTAATTGAAGATATTTATTCTACTCTTTGTCAGAAAATTATTCAGATGACTGAGAATGATAAATATGTTCCAGTGGAAATTAAAAAACTAAAAAGTGAATACTCTGAAAAATACCTTTGTAACTTTTCAGTATTTCAATCCACACCAGATTCATGGGCCATTAATCAAATTTTACCAGTGGTTCCTATTAAGCGCTTAAATGAAAAGCCAACTCAACCATGTACACTTGCAGATATTACTTGTGATAGCGATGGAAAAATAAATAAGTTCATTGGACCTAATGGACATTCAAGTTCTATTTTACTCCACGACCTTAAACCAAATGAGAGCTACCCTATTGGTATTTTCTTAACTGGTGCTTATCAAGACGTTATGGGTGATATGCATAATCTTTTTGGAAGACTTAATGAAGTACATGTTTTCTTAGATGAAGAAGATCCAAATGGCTTTTACATTGAAGAGGTTATCTTTGGACATAATAGTGCTGAGGTCCTAAGCATTATGCAATACAACCCAAAAGAAATGTGTAAGACCATGAAAACGCAAATTGATAAGCTCGTTCGTGAAGGTAAGCTTAAGCCTAGAGTTGGTGTTGAACTAACTGATGCTTTTGAATCAAGCATGCACAATTACACTTATCTAAATAGAGAATAATTCTAATCAATACGTTTACAATCAGTTTGAAATTCTTTGGCATAACCAAGATAAGACTTATAGTGATTGGTCACATTGTGAATTTCTTCAGGAGTTAGCTCTCTAACCACCTTCGCTGGATTACCCATAATCATTGAGTGTTTTGGAAATTTTTTACGCGGAGGCACTAAGCTTCCACCGGCCACAATAGAGCCCTCGCCAATAATAGCATCATCCAATACCACTGCACCCATGCCTATTAGACAGCCATCACCAATTTCACAACCATGAAGTGTCACACTATGACCGATACTTACGTTTTTACCAATAATAAGGTCACTTACCTCTGTTACATGTAACATGGAGAGGTCTTGCACATTGGTATTTTCGCCTATGATAATTTTATTTACATCTCCTCTAATAACCGTATTAAACCAAATATTTGCATTCTCACCTAAGCTACAATTGCCAATCACTTGAGCACTATCTGAGATATAATTTGAATTATTTGTTTTAGGGGTAAAGTCTTTAAATTGATATATTGCCATTGTGAGGGAACCTTTATTTACAAATCTAATGAATTTAATTTATATACAATTATGCAAATAATATTAGCGAGTTCATCACCATATCGAAAAGAATTATTATCCAAATTAGGGATAAGCTTTGACACATATTCCCCTGAGGTGGATGAAGATCCTATCAAGCATGACCCTAAGTTCAGCATAGAAGAAAAAGCAATTAAATTATCAGTACTTAAGGCAAAAGCTGTTCAGGATCAATATCCAAATTCTCTAATTATTGGCAGTGACCAGATTTGCCACCTAAATGGGGAGATTCTCTCCAAGTCTGGCAGCTTAGCGAAATCAGAGGAAATTTTAAAAAAACTTAGTGGCAAGACTCATGAGCTAGTTACCGCATATGCTATAATACATACCAACCAGGTTCTAACGCATTGTGAGGTAACTAGTCTAAAAATGAGGAATTTAAGTAGCTTACAGGTTAAGAATTACTTAAGACTTGATAATCCCATTGACTGTGCCGGCTCATATAAATTAGAACTAAATGGTATAGGTTTATTTGAAAAAATTGAGACAAAGGATCATACCGCCATTGTTGGACTTCCTCTGATTCAATTAGGAAATGACCTAGCAAGATTGAACATTGAAATACCAGGGACTAAAGCTTAGGGAGCCTAAGAGTGGAAGAGAAGAAAAAACTGTGGATTATTGAGGATATGATTGATTTACACCCAGTCTATCTATCTATTTTTGAAGAAACGAATTACGAAGTTAAATTTTCAGATTGCTTTAATGATTTTAGAGAGTCTTATAATAATGAAAAGGATAATTTTAATCTAATTATCGCAGACATCTTCCTTCCGGAAGGACACTTCTTTAAATTACTAAATGAAAGTGACCTTACTCTTTCAACACCATTTTTAGTGATCTCAGGTAGTGATGATATTGAGAGCTTTAGAAATGCTTTCCAAGCAGGAGCTATTGACTATATTTTAAAGCCTTTTAATCACAATGAAATTAAATCTAAAGTTGAAAGACATATTTTTCAAATTGAAGAAAAGAATATTGAAAACTTTAAGTCCCTAGAGGCCTTAAACTTAGATCTTAGTAAGTTTACTAATAAAGAAGTTAAGATCATTGAAAGTTTTAATATTAAACAAGATAAAACACTTCACAGAAATGATATCGTAAAGATTATTTGGAAGAATATTGCAATTCATCCCAATACATTAGATGTGCATATCTATAATTTAAGAAAGAAGCTTAAGCCTTATAATTATGGAATTAAGGCGATTGGAAATGGACTTTTCTGCTTTGTGGATCTCTAAGTCACTACTAGCTTGTATAACGCTTTTAAATTTCAATTTACTTTGCACCCCTCTTAAGGCAGCTGAGACTGATGATATTAAGTCCATTATGGCCTTATTTCCTTTTAATCAGTCTAAGGCCCAGTCTATCAAAACTAAGGGTTGTAAGCTCAATGAGGCCAAATGGGCCGCTTTAATAATTACCCATGAAGCATTTCAAGAAAGTATTAAATATGGCCCAGAATGCGATATCCAGGGCTCATTTACGGTAAAATATAATGAGTACTTTCCCCTATCTCTAAAGATTCAAAAAAATGAGTTAAAAAGCTTTGTGGGAAAAATGCATATTAATATTGAATTCAAAGAAAGCCCCTATCTTATTTTGCAATTAGATGATTCAAAACTTAGTTCTGATAAAAAGAGCTTAGAGTTTAAATTAAAACAAGAATTTCAAATCGATCCATTTTCTGAAGAGCCGATTAAAAAGAATTTAGGCACAGTGATCTCGATAAAAAAAGATGGAAAATATATAACAAAAAAAATGGCCCCTTAAAGAGGCCATTTATATTTAGTTTGCATCTAATAAGTTTTTCAATTTCGCCTTCTTCTTATCACTAAGTTCTGGCTTTTCAATATCAATATCAGCACCTGTGCTCTCTCGGATGGCACTGGACTTTAAGACCAAGATTCTAGATAAATTTCTCTTATAGGCCTTTGATACCACCCCAAAGAGTGAGTCATCTGGATCTGCTTGATAGAGAGATTCATCCTTTTTGGCACTTCTAAGTATATGCTCAAGATCTGTATTCGATAGTCCACCGTATCCACCATTCTTACCAGCTTCATCATCTTTATTGCTACTTGAGTAATCATCACTTGAACTACCTGATCCATATGAACCATATGAGCCTGAGCCAAAAGCAGATGAATTATTAGTATTAAAATTATAAGTTGGCGTGCTGGCCACATTATTTTTCTTTTCCTCACCCTTTTTATCATTCTGAGTGTCTTTAGAATTAAAGTCTGGTCCAAAGAGCGCACCACTAACATTACCTAAATTTTGGCGTCCAACATTAAGACTCATATTCTGGAGTGGTGAATTCACTTTATTAGCAAAATTAGCAATATTACGTTTTTTAATCTTACCACGCTTAGAATTTCCAAACTTCTCATCATATTCCTTACGCTTTTTAATATCGCTTGAGCGACGCTCAAATGCACGAGATGCCGTTTCAAATAAACCTCGACTTGATTCATCAAAGTCCTTACTCTTGGCCAGCTCTTTCATCTTAGCACTATATTGTTCCATACTAACGTTATTACTAAAACTAAGTCCTTCAAATTGAGCATAAACCTCATCTGGGTAACCTACGTTAAATGATTTATCTCCATCTTCAGAACCTGTTAGGGCAGCATACTCAGACTTTCTTCTATCCCAAGAAGCTTTATATAAAGAGTACGCTCCATGAGCTTCAAGAGAGCGTTTAAGAGCAATTGAGCCCACTAGCTTTAAGTTATATAAAATATTAGCAAAGTACGCTTCTTGACCAAGTAGTGGGTAACCTAGTTTATTATCAGCAGATAAGTGTGGCCAAATAAAGTGGACTTCATAAGCGTATTGAGCAAAGTCTTTAGCATCTTTTTCTTGTTCAAAGAGATAACCAAAACCAATTGCCTTAGGCTTTTCTTCCATATTTTCCATGGTCACACAGCGCTCACCCTTATACTTTCCAGCTAACTTTCTACACATTGCATATTTAACAATGGCCTTCTTAAAGAGCTTGGCCTTATCTTCAGTAAAGTACTCTGGAACCCATTGTCCTGATTTAATTGAGAAGTGCTTCATGACTTCTTTATCATTAACTGGGTCATAGCTAGTAAAGCTTGAACCTGCTTTCACACATGGAATCTTACTACCATCATAGTCTTTGTGATCTTCAGAACAGTGCTTTTTAGTACCTGGTTTGGTTGCCTTAAGGGCATCAATACCATTCCAATAGGCCTCTTCTAAAAGTTTAGCATATGACTTTCCATCAGCAGTTTCTTCAATTTTATAGTCTCCACTCTTGGCGGTAATTGGCATGACTGGATCAAGTAATGGATAATTTTGAAAGTCCATATCTTCAGAATACTTGTGATTAATTAAGTATACTGATCTCACACAACTTCCGTTAGTAGAGTGAACTTCACATCGCTTATTAGTACCTAGTACATCACTATCAATATGCTTATTATCAAACCATTCAGTACGATAACGACGGTGATAATACTTGGCCTTATAAATAGGAACACCTAGGATTTTATAAGTGGTTTTATTATCAAATTTTTCATCAATAATTTTAGGTGCAGTAGGCCCTTTTTCAAATAAGGAAGCTAAAACCCCACCAATCATAAAGCCCGCAATACCAGAACCAATTGCCGCGGCCACTAACCAAACACCTGCTAATGGTAAGAAAGCCACAGCTGCAATTACGGCAACAATAGCAAGTACGATGGCAATCCATCCCGCCATTCTTCTTACACCATACTTATATAAAGGTTCTAAATAGGCCTTTCCTTCACGGTTATAATAGTGACCATCATTATTAATCCAATCATAAGTTTGGATAAAGTCTGTTAAGTTTTGTAATTCTTCTTCTAGATCTGAATTGTCTTTAAAACGATCCATTTGAACTTCACGTTTTAAACCAAGCCATTCTACAATAAGCTTTTCATGAGAAAGACCAATAGATCCTCTATCTGCTTCAGTTACTTTCTTATCACTTTCACTATCAATTTGAGCAGTCGTAGAGTTATCTACTTTTTCTTTGGCCAGACCATCACCACCTGAACCAACTTCAGCTTCTCTTAGATTATCTTCTTGTGCGTAGTTGATATCTCCATCACAGTATTCCTTAAAATATTCTTTTTTATCAATAATATTTGTACCTGCAATAGAGTTCACAACGATGGTATTATTTTTAAATTTCCAATTATTATTTGGACCAAAAATGGCAAGACACTTACATGACATTTTTTGATCTAATTCTTGAAAAGACTTAATTAATTCAAAACGGTGCTCACGTAATTTTAGAGCAACCTTTTGTGCTCTTTCATAAATAGACTCTCCACCTTCTGTAATATAATCAACAGTTCCTTTACCTGAATAAACTGCTTCAAAGGCACGAAGTGTGATCTCAGCATTTCTCTCCATATTCGAAGCTGATCTCCAAGAGTCATTAAATGAATTAAACTCACACTCTTTTACATCAGAAAAAGTTTTTGAAGTAATGGCCGGAACATCATAGAGATTAGCATAGTCATTTCTTGTAAGTTGACCACCACCATCACAGTTTTGACCATTTCCAATAGTTTGATTATCACCTTTTGCCTTACGATTTTCTTCTAAGTAACGAATCTTTTCACGATCACATTGAGCGAACATATCTTGACGACCTTCACCATCAATGGCATTGGCGTTCTTCATACACTCTTCCCAATTTCCTCTTTGCTCTTTAGTTAGACCATCACTTCCATAGCCTAAACACTCTTGTCCATTGGCTGAACCTGAGCTCATACTTCCATCATTCATATTATATGTTGGAGTCGATTGAGCGTGAGCATTACCAATTGGGTTTAAATAACTTATTAAATCCAGTACCACTTCAATTGCAGTTTTCGTTCTTGGCTTTTTTTGCATTCTCTGTGGTTCACACTTTACATTAGTTGGCAGAGTAAATGGTGGCAGCGTAGTTACACATTTTAATTTACCAGTTGAATCTTTAATTGGATAAAGACCAGGACAACATGTATCCCCTGTTTCTAAATAATCACCACGAGCAGTACAAATAGAACAAACTGCTTTATACTCACACTTTCCATTAACACAATTATCTGATGAACAATCTTCATTGGTAGAACAACTTGCTCCTTCACGAGCAAAGTCTTGCATCCCACTTGAACTATGATTAACTGGTAAACAAGTTGTGGTCTTACACCCTTCAATATAATCTGGGTTAAGACTTCCATCACTTAATCTCTCAGGTGCACATTGCTCACAGTATGGATGAATCTTAGGACACTCTTGTCCTTCTAGATTAGGAATATAACAACTCTTTTCAATATCACATGTTCCAGCTGTTCCCTCGTCATTCATGATACAGTTCTTAGAACAACAATCACTGTGTTCAGTACAAGAATTACCTTGTAATTTACACTGACTATCTGGCTGGTAACCAATAATAGGTAATTTATAATTATCATAGATAGTTGTATTATCCACACAACACTGACCAGCAGAGGCCATCTCAGGTTGTTCACCTGAACGATAATCAAAAGCTTTAATACATGATGGAGTTGATAAACCAGCAATAAGAGTGCTCAATGCACTCTTTCCATTCCCACAAGCTTCCTTAATATGTTTTTTCTTTCCCCTTGTACTCTTTTTCCAAAAGTTCATTGAGTCTAATTGTGGTAAGCGAGAAACCGCCGTATTATAGCCATCAAGACTGATGGCACCGGTAATATAAAGATTATTAATTATTGATTTAAAAGTAGGTTTCATACCCCCCATGCTAAGAGTACACTTTCCATTACAAGTATCAGCACGATAGGCCTGTGCCTGACTACACGCTTGCTCCATAATATTATCTTTTACAGAGTTAAGGGTAATGAGTTCTCTAGCGTAGGTTGAAGTACCGTATATGCTTAAAATAAGCATCATTAGTAGTGACTTCATACAAAACCTCCAAGTTACCATAATTATACTTTAGGGTAACAAATTTTTGTTAAGGGTTTTAACAACTCGTTGTTTTTATGTGTATAATATCGGAAAGTGCTGCCAATTAATTGAGTTATTAAGGAGATATTAAGATGAGTTCATGTCCATGTGGATCACAAATTGAGTATTCTGAGTGTTGTGCTCAGCTTCACCAAGGCAATAAAACAGCTGAAAAAGCGGTGGAATTGATGAAGGCCCGCTATAGTGCCTTTGTAAAAGAGGAAATAGATTTTATTGACTCTACCCATGTTCCAGGAACTGTGGACTTTAATCGCGACGAAGCAGCCGAGTGGGCCAAGAACTCAATTTGGAAAAAGCTTGAAATCGTAAAAACTGAAAATGGGGAGCCTAGTGATGATAATGGAATTGTTGAATTTAAGGCATTCTATGATGATCAAAAAGGTAATCAATATATCCACCACGAAATAGCTAAGTTTAAAAAAATGGATGGTAAATGGTTTTATGAAGACGGAGAAATTCCAGACACGACCCCATTTACTCGTGCGACTCCAAAAGTAGGTCGAAATGAGCCATGCCCATGTGGCAGCGGCAAGAAATTTAAAAAGTGTTGCGGGGCCTAATTTGTCTAAAATTTGGGGAGATGAAAAATCTCAAACCTTTCATAATTTAGGTCCAGATGACATCCTCAATTCTGTTGAAGAACTTGGATATAAAACCACTGGACGAGTATTACAATTAAACTCCATGGAAAATCGTGTCTATGAAGTTGAGGTTGATCTCGATACACCGAGTGATAATCCAAGTGATTCATTTTTAATCATTAAGTTTTATCGTCCAGGGCGCTGGAATAAAGAGCAAATCTTAGAAGAACATGAATTTTTATTTGATCTCAATGAAAATGATATCGATGCCATCGCACCTCATAAGTACCAAGAAAAATCTTTATTTGAATATAAGAATCTCTATTATTGCCTCTTTCCCAAAAGAGCAGGACGAGCAGTTGATGAATGGACTGAAGAGCTGGTTCCCATTATGGGCCGCATGCTAGCGAGGCTGCATAATATTGGTGCTCAAAAGAAAGCTCAACATCGTTTAAATCTTGATATCGATACCTTTGGGGTAAAGAATCTAGAATACATTTTAAGTTCTAATTATCTACCAAAAGAGTACATAGAAAATTATAAAACTACTTGTGAGATGATCTTTAAATTGGCGAGCCCTCTATTTGAAAATATCAGTGTGCAAAGAGTGCACGGTGATTGTCATCACGGCAATGTGCTCAGAAGAGATTTAGTTCCCTTTCTCATCGATTTTGATGATATGAGTATCGCACCAAGAGTACAGGATATTTGGATGATCACTCCAGGAAGAGATCAGTACTCCATGGAATTAAGAGACAAGCTCTTAGATGCCTATCTAGAAATGAGTGATTTTAATTTTAAAGAATTAAAGCTAATTGAAAGCTTAAGAGCATTGCGCATGATTCACTTCTCGAGTTGGATTGCCCATCGTTTTGAAGATGAGTCCTTTAAAAGGGCCTTTCCTACTTATGGCACTCATCAATACTGGGAAAAAGAAATCTATGATCTTAAAGAACAAATTGGCTTTATCCAAGATGATGTTGAATCCCTAAACCAATACCCTTATTAAAATGAATACAGCTCTTTTTCATACATTTAAAAATATTGATTGGTTTATTTTCTTTCTTATTTTAGTTTTTACTATTGCCATGGTTTTTATTAATGAATGGCGCCATAAGGATGAAGACTCAATCATTGATATGCTCTTAATGGGAAGAAAGCTCACCCTCTTTCCTTTTATCGCAACACTCGTTGCCACTTGGTATGGTGGAATTTTTGGTACCGCCCAAATCGCTTTTGATACTGGGATTTATAATTTTCTCACTCAGGGTGTATTTTGGTATTTTACTTACTTTATATTTGCCAAATTTCTCTTACCCAAGATTAAAAACCAAAAGGCCATGACATTACCAGAAATGGTAGGACAGATGATTGGGCCTAAGTCTCAAAAAATAAGTGCACTCTTTAATATATTAAATCTCATTCCCATTGCCTATTCCATTAGTCTTGGTCTCTTAGTGCAAATGCTCTTTGATATTCCTTTTCCCCTAGCGGTACTCTTAGGTGTTGCCATAGTAGCACTTTATAGTGCTAGTGGTGGACTGCGCTCAGTTGTCATTAGTGATTGCATCCAATTTCTAGTGATGTTCAGTGCGGTGGTGATTCTCTTTTTTTACTGTGTGCTAAGTTTTGGTTTTAAGCCACTCACTACCCTTGAGCCACATTATTTTCACCCCCTTGGAAAGTATAGTTTAACTGAGGTAATGGTATGGGGCTTTATTGCGCTATCAACTCTTGTGGATCCAAATTTTTATCAACGCTCTTTTGCGGCCATAGATACTAAGACGGCCAAAGTGGGAATTTATTTTTCTATAGTGATTTGGATGATTTTTGATATTAGTCTTACTTTTGGGGCAATGTATGCCAAGGCCTTATTACCTACTGCAAGTGTGGATTATGGCTATTTTGAATTTGCCTTCACTATTTTACCCCAAGGAATGAAGGGCTTTTTTCTCGCTGGTATTGTGGCCACTATTATGTCCACGCTAGATTCATATCTCTTTTTATCATCTACCACTATCGTTTATGATCTTATGCCAAAGTACAAAGAAACTAAGTTTGCCTATGTGCTTTCCTTTATTCTTATTGCGGCCTTCTCCGTTTTCTTGGCACTCAGTTTTGATGGAAATATCAAAGCAGTCTGGAAGGCCATGGGAAGTTTATCAAGTGCAGCACTCTTAGTGCCTTTGATTTCAAATATTTTTATGCAAAAGAAAATGAGTGATAATTACTTTCTTATAACAACTATTATAAGTGCACTGGTTGTGCTGGTGTGGAGACTTAGTGGACTAAAAGCTTATTATCAATTAGATGAACTTTATCCTGGTATATTAGTGTCGGCTCTTTTTTGTCTCTATCATTGGAACTTTAAAAAGATCTGAGTAAAGTAAACTTGGCTACCAGATACTGCCTTACCAATTCCCGTATGCGTATAATCCCCTAAGATATTTCTATGATGACCAAAGCTAGAAAGCCATCCATTAACCATTCTCTGGGCACTTATATTATAGCCAACATTCTCAGCATAACTTTTAACATCCACATTCTCGCGGGCTTCAATAGTTTGAATGCGATCACTTAGACCACTATGAGAAAGGGCACCATCTTGTGCCTGATCTTCACTATGATATTGAGCTTCTAAGATGGCCTGATCAATCCATTTAAGTGCGGCTTTGCCATTTTGTTTGCGATACTTATTAATGAGATCAAAAACTTCTTTTTCATGAGCATCAATGCGAACAGTTCTATCTCTATTGTCTTGCCCATCGCGATCGCCATTTTCACTTTGATCAAGATTAACTGGAGCCATTGAAATATTACATGAATATAAGAAAAGAAAAGTGAGATTAAGAAACAAATTTTTCATAAGGAATTACCCCCTATGAAAAATTGTTTCAAATTAAAGATAAGATGTAAAATCTAAGTAAATTAGATACGAGTATACCTACATAAGATATTGAAATAATTAGAATTACTTCCAAGATCCCATGAAGAATACTGGGCACGATAAGTTCTGCCATAACGTGGATTTGTATCTGGCCAAAGATCAATTTCTAAACGAATACCGCCGCCAAAATATTCAATCTTTTTAAAAGAACGATCATAGCGAGTACTTACATAATAGCGAAATGTATCAGTGCCATCATCATCACGAACACTCATATTCACAGTGCGCATACCACCACCAAATTGGCTTTCAACATTTAATTCAACGCTTTTTTGATCACGCGTAGTGAATTCACACTCAAAGTCATTAAAAGCGGCATTGGCGTTAACACTAAGACCTAGAGTCATTATGCTTAAAAATAATAGAGCTTTCATAAGATTCTCCTTAAGTAATTAGATAATTGGTATTATTATTACAAGGTAATAACATAAGGACAAATCTATCAAGTCGATACTGGCCATACTTTTACTTTTTTCTTTGCATAGCTTGGCAAAAACCAAGAAAAAGCCCAAGAAGAAATTAAATTTTGCTGACAGAGTGCATCAGCGCTTGTCTAGTTCAGTAATTAATATGGCCGATAGTGTAGATTCATTCTTTGGTGATCAAAGAATGGATGATGAGGCCAATGGTTCTCGTATTAGAATTTTTACCCTGACCACTATTCCTGAAGGGGAACTTGCAACAACTGAAGGAAGTTTTAGAGTGCAATTAGTTCTCCCTAAAACCCAAAAGCGCTTTCAACTAGTCCTCACGAGACAAGATGATGACCAAAACCAAAATGATGATGATGGCAACCCGGCCACCACACCTACCCCAACTAATAATGATGCTCAAACCAATGATCAGGCAACTGAAGCTGGACTTAGATACTTGTGGAATGAGGCCAATGTAAACGTGTCAACAGATCTAGGGATAAGAGCAGAGATTCCACCTAGAATTTTTGCCCAAGGAAGAATTAGAAAGAATATTGAAATCGATGATAATTGGGTTTTTCGTCCAGTTCAAAAAGTTAGATGGTTACAATTTGAAGGTTTCTCGGCCAATACAAATTTAAACTTTGATAGAAGAATCAATGATGCTTGGCTATTTAGACTCGTAAATAATATTCAGTGGAATGATCAAGACTATCGCATTATCTTAAGAAATGGTCCTACTTTTCTGCATAAACTCAGTGATAAAATTGGGATGAGCTATAACGCCTTTATGGTGACAGAAAGTAGTCCTAATTCACGGGTAGAAAACTACATACTCTCCATTGGCTATCGTCAATTACTTTACAAGAAATGGTTTTTTTGGGAAGTATCCCCTAGCATGGCCTTCCCTAGAGAGAATAATTTTCATCGCTCTCCCGCTTGGAGTGTTAAGTTTGAGGCCATCGTAGGAAATATATGAGTGTGGAATTTAACCAATTATTTGAATCAGTTCTTAGAGTCTATGGTAGTGATGCCAAAGAGAAATTACTCACAAAGAAAATCTTAGTCATAGGCCTTGGTGGTGTCGGCTCATGGGCCTTTGAAGCTTTGGTGCGCACTGGTTTTCACCATTTTCAATTAGTTGATATGGACGAAATCTGTGTGAGTAATTCTAATCGCCAAATCCATACCCTTAAAGGTGCTTATGGAAAATTTAAAATCGATGAATTAAAGGCAAGGGCCCAACTGATTAATCCGCATATCAAAATCGAATGTGTACATAATTTTTATACAGAAAAAACCAGTGATGAAATCCTCTCTTATAATCCTGACTTCACACTTGATTGTATTGATAGTGTAAAAAGTAAGTGTCATCTTATTGCAAGTGCAAAAGAGAGAAATCTCCCCATCATCGTCACCGGTGGTGCTGGTGGAAAAAAAGATCCCATGCAGATAAAGCTTGCTGATCTTAATCGCACCTTTAACGATGATCTCTTAATGCAAACGAGAAAGAAGCTTAAAAGAGAATTTGGTTTTCCTCCTTTTGAAAAAAGAAAGTTCCATATACCTGCCCTCTTTTCTCCTGAAGAAAAGATCACTCCGGATAACCTTAAAAATACTAAGGGCATTAATTGTCAAAATGGCATTGGCTCTCTATTAAGTGTGACTGGCTCCATGGGATTTATGGCCGCAGGATATTGTTCAAACTTTCTTTTAAATGGGTCTGAGTCTCTTGAGCAATTAGGTGAAGATGCAGCTCATTGATATTCACAGCCATCATTTAAAAAGCACTTTTGATGAAATTAAAATCTATATTCATGACTATCAAAAAAACACATATAATACAGATTTAAAAACTTGTTATGGCATTCATCCCTGGAGCATCCAAGCATTAGATATCAACGCTACTTTAGCCCAATTAAAAACTGATCTTTTAAAAAAGAATACCTTCGCCCTTGGAGAAATTGGACTAGATAGAAGTATTGCGACACCTCTTAGTGAGCAAATTAAAGTTTTTAAAGCTCAATTAGAAATCGCCAATGAATTAAATATTTCAAGACTAGTCATTCATAATGTAAGGGCCAGCTTTGATATTATTCCCATTTTAAAAGAAGCTAATATTAAAGCGAAAATTCTTCTACATGACTTTAACGAAAATAGACAGGTATTCGATGCCTTTAATAATAAGTTTGATACTTACTTTTCATGTGGTCATCAATTATTTAAAAATACCACGATCAAAAAAGAACTAGGTAATCTTCCCCTAGCAAAGCTTTTGCTTGAAACCGATGATCAAGACCAATATAATATCAAAGAGATCTATTTAAGGTGCTCTGAAATCTTAGGAATAAATGAAAAGAAATTAGTCGAGAAATTATTTGAAAATTATCAAAGCTTTATTCATTAAAATAATCATTAAAATAAGTCTCCTTAGTCTTTTAACTTCTTGCATTTCTCTCTATCGTTTAAACTTAGGTGTCACTGGTAAAAATACAACCTTTAAATCTAAAGTCTTAGATGAAAATGATGAAGAAACAGAAGAGCAAATCTGTGTGCGAGATGATCGCGGAACAAGCTCAAATCCATGTGGAGAAAATGGTCTAGCAGAACATCAAAATCCCGCTGATCTTATTCCATCTATTGAATTAAAACCTAATTACTTTAAAGATTCTAAATTTGGTTGGTCTACCTTTCTTGATTATAATTCCATTAACACAGTTCTAGTTGGCTATCCCTTTGATGGTGATGAAACAAAGTTTGTTAGTGATCGCTATTCAGTTAATCCCCATATTTTTTATAATCTTGGAACCAAGTATATTAAGCATCAAAAGGGCAAGTCTTTCAAATTTGGTTTAGGCCCAAGCATTAGTTATGTGCCAAGAATTAAAATGCGCCGAAAAGGGACAGATGAGTCTTTCACCCTTAAAGATAAGATCGAAGTGGGAGCTAATATATTCTTAGAATTTAATTATAATTGGTTCACATTAAGGGTTCAAAACTCAATAGTTTATTACGAAGACACTAAATTTGATGATGCTCCCAACGATACTTTAGAAGTTGCGGCGACAAGTGTTGGATTTTATTATTCATACTATATTGGTGACATCCTGCACTAACTTGACAAGCATCTAAAATTTCATTAAATTACTAATCTATTAAAAAGGGAGCTTACTATGGGTATGGGTAGAAAAAAATCTGTTCTTAAAATGAAAAGAAAAAAGAACCAAGCTAAGAAAAAAGCTAAAATTAAAGCGAAAATCGAAGCTAGCAAAAAATAAAACCTAAAAATGGAAGTTTATAACTTCCATTTTTTTTGTCCACTCTTAAACATTATGAACCATATCTCATTTATCGACTGCTTTTTTGAAACTCCTGTTCACACTTGTGTGAATGACTTTATCTTAAGAACCAAAGAGCTTAGCACCTATCACATGGTCTCTAAATATGGTTTTCAATCCTTATATGAAGAAGCTAATCCCCGTGCCTATGTCATTCTAGGAAGTGCCAGTCACGTAAACCAAAGATTAGATTGGCATCTTGAATTAGCAAAATTTATCGACACTAAACTCAGACAAAATATACCTGTATTAGGAATTTGTTTTGGCCATCAATTAATGGCCGATTTCTACGGATCAAAAGTCGATTATATCGATGAGACACAAGTCACTAGAAAAGAGCCCCGTAAACTTACTATCGACTCCCCCTTTTATGGAATTCCTAAAGATGAAAGTTTCACTCTCGCCTATTGTCACTCACAAGTAATAAAAGAATTAAGCGATCAATTCACCTCTATCGCCCATAGTGATGATTTTGAAAATGAGATTATCAAACATAACACTCTTCCCTTTATAGGCCTACAAGCACACCCAGAGGCCTCTAAGAACTTCCTCGCGAATGAGGCCAAAGTAGATGAAAAATTATTATTAAAAACTAAAAATGATGGTGATCGTTTTCTAGACTACTTCATCTCTGCATTAAAATAAGCACTAAACTCCATAAATTCATCCTCACTAGGAATAGAGATAATTGTTAAATCCTCATCTTTCCACTTAAAAACTAATTTATAACAATGAAGCATCATACGCTTATACTCACTTCCCCCATAGCGCTTATCACCTAAAATAGAAGACCCTAGACTCTTTGCCACCACCCTCAGCTGATGAGTACGGCCAGTCTTTGGAAAGTAACGAAAAAAGAATAAACCACTATCCCCTTTATAAGAATTAAAACGAGTAATAGCAGGATTAGATTTCTCATGGGTCAGCTTATAATTTCCCCCCCTCGTACTTACTAAATCACCTATAATATTACCCATCTTCTTCTTTGGCTTCTTATCCGATAGAGCAAAGTAAGTCTTCTCAATCCTTCTTTCCTTAAATAAATGCAATAATTCTTTTTGGGCACTTGGAGTTTTAGCAAAGAGCATTATCCCTGATGTATCCTTATCCAATCTATGAACTGAATAAATATCTCTTTTTAGCTCATCGCGAACCATATTAAAAAAGCCAATCTCATCCTCATTATCATTATGATAGCTCTCACCTGAGTATTTCAGTACGGCAATAAAGTCATCACACTCATAAATTAAACGTTTTTTCATATCAAACTCGAACATTTTCAATCTCTTTGCTATCATTATTACATGAAGTATTGGAGAACTTATCAAAAAGATTTGATAATGAAAATTCTAGGGGCCGCTAAAGAAGAAGGCCTCACAGTTACCATCTGGCAAAAAGATGAAAACGAAAAGCGCACCTATAAAACCAAAATATTTGGTCTTAAAAAGAACGAGCTCATCCTCCATGTAGATAAAGACTCTACTAATCGCCTGCAATACTTCAAAAAAGACAAACCTTATTATGCCCATATTAAAGTCCTTGAAACTCTCTTCAAAAAAGACAACTTCAACTACATTGGCACATCCTTAGAATCCACCCTTCCAAATGAACTACAAATTTATGAAAGAAGACAAACTGAAAGATTCTATTACCTCTATCAAGACCATAAGAACCTCACCATCAAATCCTATAAATCCAAAGACCCTCAAACGGATATGGATTTCTTAGAACAAAGTGTCCTCATCGACATTTCCACCTCAGGTGCAGGAATAGTTGTTCCTAAAAAAATAAAAGACAAATTACAAATTGGCTCTCAACTCTACATCATTAATATAACCGATCAAAAACTACCTGATCCATTTGAAGTCAACGTAATCTATAGCGAATTATACCGTGAAGAAGATGGCCATGAACTCTATAAAATTGGCATTAAATTCACAGACCAACTCGATAGCATTAGTTATAAATCCATAAAATCTGTTATCGAAAAGAAATCACAGAAAACTCAAGGACTAGACCCCGATCGTTACTGCGGCCTTACTCGAGAAGAACAAGTTCATAAAATTAATCAAATAGAACTTAAAAACCCTCAACTTGCAGTAAACGTTAAAAATGCCGTCGACTATCTTGATCGCCTTCGCTACTTAACGACTCAAATGAAAATCGAGCTACTCACAAACCTCAAGCACGAACTCCTTGCAACTGCTCTTCGTCTATCCAGTAAAGAGCTCATCTATGACCTCTTAATCGAAGTCACAGAAAATATTAGAAATGACTTCTTAGATAAACTTGCACCAGAAAAACCAGCATCCGCCATCTCAAAAGCCCAAGATGAGGTCATGCGCTATATCCGTGATAAAGAAGGAAAAGGTGAATTTGTCCTTTCACCAAATTCATTTGAAACTTATGTCTAATAACAAAATTAATACAACCTCAAAAATTCCAAATGATTTCATCATCCTCAACCATGAACTTCCTGAAATCACCTACAGAATAGATTACGCCACCAAAGAAAACTTCACCGGTGACATCGTTCCAGGCTATCACGCAAAGCTTGCATACTTCTCAAGCCCCGCCACCAACGCCTTAAATAATGCAAGAAATAACTTTCTTAAAGACAACTTTGAAATCATCATCTTTGACACCTATAGACCCATGCAAGCAGTAAAATATTTTTACCAAGACTGGATAAACACTCCTATCAATACCGAATTACAAAATATATATTTTCCAAACCTCACCAAGAATGATCTTTTTGAAATCGGCTATCTAAGTAAAAAAAGCACCCACTGTCGCGGCTCAACCATAGACATGGGACTAATAAATAAAAAAACCAAAGAGCTCATTGACTTTGGAACAATATTCGATTTTTTCGGGGAGCTTTCTCATACTGAAAACTCTAATATCACTAAAGAGCAAAAAGAAATGCGAACGTACCTCACCAAAGTCATGAGTGAAGCTGGCTTTAAAAACTATAGTATGGAATGGTGGCACTTTACCCTAGAAAACGAACCATACCCTGATACCTATTTTGATTTTGAAATAAAGGATAAAAACCATGAATAAAGAAGAAGTATTATTAAAAAACAAAGTCATTAACGTCATCTGGAGCGCCTTTATCGTTGCAACCCTAGTCTACGGCTTTGTCATCTTCTACTTAAATCAGGGCAATATCGATGGCATAAACTTTAATACCATAACCCTCACCCTATTAGTCTTTGGTTTTTCCAATCTAATTATTGGCTATACTATTAATCAAAAAATGCCATCATTACTAAAGAAAAATACCAACCTAGACCTTGAAACTCTTTACTCAAAATTCATGACCTTAAATATAATCTCATGGGCGCTTATAGAAAGTGCAGCGGCACTAGGTCTGGCCTGTTCATTTATCGAAAAAAATGGAATCTACTTCCTAACCCTAGGCATCCCAGCACTTATCTGCTTATTTCTAACCAAACCAAGACCGGAAATCTTAAAACGAATTGTTTTGAGTTAGAATCAATTGCCGTATAAAAAAAAATATAAAAATTCACTAAGATTTAGATGATGATTTTTTTGAGTTTGATTCTATTTTTTTGCATTCCTCTTTATTTAACTTTTTTATAAATTTAGCTGGGTCATCCTCAAAGATATATCTAAAGACCGTATTAAATGAATAAAACCTCGAGAAAGAAACTATACTATTAATTTTAAAATATTAATAGATAACATCTTGGTCTTTTTCTTTATATTCACCATAAATTGATTTAAACAACTTCATGTAGTTTTCTCTACTTGTAAATATCGCAATAACAAAAAACAGCTCACTAAAAAGAGCATCATACAAATCACTCCCTTTACTTATATCATTAGATGTTAACTTCCCTAAATTATATAGCCTATTTAGACCAACTTCAGTCTTTATTTTATTTAGCTTCTTACAAAGAAGACTATGTATTTCATTTAACTTTTTTTCTTCTCTCGCATCATCAAGTGCTTTAATGAAAACTTTTGATTAAATTCATCAACAAAAAAGAATTTATCTTTATCAACATATCCCTTACTATTATCATCCAAAACAATTTGAGAGAAGCCATATGTGAACATATCGACCATATGTAAATTATAGTTTTTTCCCTTTTTGTATTTAACTTGATCATGACAAGACTTTAGAACACTTAAAGAAACTCGTGAGTGCTTTGTTTTTGAATAAATTGGTAAAGAAATAACGTCAATAACTTTAGACTTAATATCTTGTTTTTCATAAACCTTAATATTTTCTTCTAAAGTATATGCAGTAAAATCCCCCACCAAGTCCTTACGAGAACACATAGTATCTTCGAAGTACACCACCTGCTCTTCAACTGCATATATAGCAAAACTAATAAGACTAAATATTATAAATTTATTCAAAGAGTATCCTTGTCATATTATACAAAATGTATCTTTCTTTATTTTTTAATTAATTACGAATAAGGGAAGGTATACATTCAATTTCTTACTCTGCCTGTGTAGTTTCTAACAAAGGAACCTTAAACTCTTCCTCTGCAAGTTTAACACCTTCTCGATTCTTTAGTATAATCTTAAAACTTCCATCGATTTCATTTGGTTGCACAAAAAATTTATTAATTTTCTCTCCAAACCCTATAATATGACGACTTGATTTTTTATTTACTATGTATTTATCTTTAAATACTCGTTCATTTACTTTAATTACTCGAAAATCTTCTGCCCCATAACATTTTAGAGGGTACTTTTCCTCGACTTCACAATTGTATTGATTTGCCTTTATCTCATACGTGACATCATACTCACCAGGCTCTAATTCTAAATCATTAATAAATATTTCATTATAATTCAAACGATCGAAGTTCCCTTCACACTTTTTACTTTCAACATAAATTAAGTTCTTCGTATTTTCGACTTTTTTATAAAATGAACTATACTCATTTATTATACCCTCAATACTCTTAATCATTTCCTTACAATCATTTACTTCTTCTAATTCTTGCATTGATTTATTATCTTTATTCTTCAATTCATCAAATTTATACCTACATTTCTGAATATCAGTAGTATATATTTCGTAAAAAGATGAGTCGCATTTAGTCTTATCTATAATAATCTCTGCGTTTTCAAATTCTCCTCTTGTTTGAAGAATTGAATACATCTCTACAGCAAAGCCAACATTAAAAGCTAATAAAATAATTAATGTTATTTTTATCATAGTCATATGTACCTATTAATTTAAGATTGCAACTAACATTTCACTTAGATCAGATGCAATCGCAGATAATTTTATTGTAAACTGTCTTATTATTCTTTTTGAGGACTTACTAACAATGGAACTTTAAACTCTTCCTCTGCAAGCTTAACTCCTTCACGGTTCTTTAATATAATTTTAAAGCTTCCATCGATTTCATATGGCTGTACAAAAAATTCATTAATTTTTTCTCCAAACGCTATAATATGACGACTTGATTTTTTACTTACTGTGTATTTATCTTTAAATACTCGTTCATTCACTTTTATTACTCGAAAATTCTCTGCCCAATCACAAACTAGTGGGTACCTCTCACTAACACTACAATTGTATTGATTTGCTTTTATCTCATACGTGACATCATACTCACCTGGTTCTAGTTCTAAATTATTTATAAATATTTCATTTGAATCTAAACGCCCAAAATTCCCATTACATTTTTTATTCTCAATAAAGATTAAGTTCTTCGTATTTTCGATTTTTTTATAAAATGAACTATACTCTTCAACAATATCCTCTGCAACTCTAAGTGTTTCCTTACAGTTTTTAATAGTCTCTGTGTCTTGTTTTGTTTTATTATCTTTACTCTCTATCTTTTTAATAATGTTTCTACACTTGTAAACTTGAACTGAATAATAATCATAAAAAGTTGGATCACATTTTGTTTTATCTATTATAATCTCTGCATCTTCAATGTCTCCATTTGTTTGCAAGATTGAATACATCTCAACGCTAAATACATTTAAAGAAAATATAAATATAATAAAACAAAACAATAAATACTTTTTCATAACTAACCCCTGAGCCAACGTTCAACATTTAACTTTTAGATTTTTAGGCCCAAAAGCTTGTGGTTTTTCTGTTTGAACATCATAACATGAGTCTACTTATCGGGTTTGGGCTGGATTCCTTTATGCATAAATATTGCCAGCTTCTGGATGGGCAATCTAGCAAGTGCTTTGGGCGGATTATTAAGATTTTGTGTGTCTAGAGGTACTTGTAATTACATTGAGTGATTTTTTTTTATTTAAGGTTTTCTTAAGTGAGCTTGCTGGGATTTTGGCAATTTTTGCTAAATATTATTTTGGTATTGCCCAGTTTTTAAGCACAAAAAAAGACCCTCAATTGAGGGCCTTTCTTTGTCTATATTTTATTACTACTTTTAATTACATTTGAGCGTTGTAGATCTCTTCAATACCTTTCCAGTATCCAGTGAACTCAGCTTTTTCTTTGTACCAAAGAAAATCTGGTCTATCATCACTGATCCACTCTCCACCTACAATTCTATTGCTTGAATCAAGTTCAATCCAATATGTGTAAGTTCTAGTGTCATACTTGGCATTGCTTGTTCCAATGACTGCTGTATCAAGGGCGTTGATTGTAGCTGCATATTTTACTTTTGATTCAACTAGTACACGCTTAACTGTGCCATGTGCACTATTTCTTGTGTCACCATTAGCTTGTCTGATAATTCTTGAACTAAATTCAACAGCTGGGTGATTCCAAACCTGCTTATAGCGATCCATATCAGCGATAAAACCTTTCTTTGAAATACCAAGTCTATTTGTCATAATGATATGAAGTGCACCAGCGTTTACATCTTTACATCCGCTTCTTGAACTAAGAAATGGAATTCTAGCTCCAACAAAACATCTCTTACCAACTTGAACAGTCTTACTATCAGATACTTTTGCATAGTAATAAGCAAGTAATGCTTTGATGTCAGCAGCATAAAAAGTGATTTCGATTCCATCGTTATTATAAAGAGTCACTGTTTTTGGTTCTCTGTGGTGAAGTGAACTTGGACTTACACCGTGACAGATTCCGTGCCATGCATCTGCACCACGTCTTGTTTGTCCCCATACTCTATCTACTGTTGGGTATGAGTAATCTCCCATATAAATATCTAGTTTTTCAGCTGGAGAAAGTTTATTGATATCGTCTTTTGAAAGACTGATTAATTGATTAAGATCTGGTGATCTGTATTTGAAGTCTTGAGGATTATTTGAGCGCCATCTTTGAGCGATCCCACCTCTATTATTTGCCCAATAATAACCAGGCCAAGCTAAACCAGCATCGTCTAAGCTACCGCTAAGTGGTAATTGATCAAATCTAGTTTCAAAGTCTGCATTCATTTTGAATGGATCATTCCATCCGTCCCAAGAGTTCTTTCCATTACCATCAACGTTTGCAAAAGCAACGCAGCTAGCCATAATTGCCATAATCAAAAATTTCATAATATTTTCCCTTACCTTATTTAATAAAAGGGTTTTATGAACTTGTGCACAATCTGGCGAGAGGCTTTGAAAAAATTATACATTTCCACTACTTAAGAATTCTTAAAGCCTTTATTAACTATATATTAAGACTTCGTTAATATATTGTTCAACTTTTGTCTATGTGTATGAGATTGTTCAATATAGGCTTTATCTATTAAATAGTCTAAGACAATACTTAGAAAAGTAGATAAATCAAAGCTTATAAGGAGCTAATTATGGATAGTACAAGATCATTTAATATACAGTTTGTATCGAACATCACAGGTATTAATCCACATACGATTAGGGCCTGGGAAAAACGTTATGATGCCATTCATCCGGAAAGAGATCATAATGGACGTCGTTTATATTCTCAAACTGATATTGATAGACTGAACCTTCTGCACGATTTAGTGAAGGTTGGAAATAGTATTTCAGATATCGCACATCTTGCTAGTGAAGAGTTATTAGAGATTCATCAACAATTTGTTAAGCCTACTCAGAAACAAGTTAAGGTTGATCCTAATTTTGATATTCACTTCTCATTACAAAATATTTATATGGGACTTGATTTTTATAAATTAGATGTGATTGGCCATGAGTTATTTAAAGCTGCAGATAGTTTAAATGCACAAGACTTTGCTTTAAAAATTATCGAGCCATTAGTAACAAAGATTAGAAAGTTAAAACAAGAAAAGAAATTGGATGTAGAAGAACGTGCACCAATTTTTCATTTAGTGAAATCTCAATTAATGAGAAAGCTCTTTAGTAATGATAACTCAAATGGTTCATCAAAGACGATTGTGATTGCAGCGGCACAAGGCCAATTAAATGAAATTGGAGCACTTGTGACTGCTATTCTTTGCCAGAATAATGGTTATGACATTAAGTATCTAGGTGGAAATGTTAAGGCCAAATCAGTTGGTGAAATCATTTCTCAATTTGAAATTGATACAGTTTTCTTAGGTTTAAATTATTCTTATGAAGCTGTTATCAGTCAGGGTGAGCAATTAAAGTATCTTGAAGAATTAGGTGAAATGGTTAGTGATAAGACTAATATTTTAGTTGGTGCTTTTGATAATTGTCTGCCTTTACCTTACGCAAATATGCAGTGTTTTGATACATTTGTAAGGTTAAATGAAAGACTAGCTCATTTATAATTAATCTAAATAATTAAAGATAATTTCACGATCAAGTGTTCCAGTGCCTTTTACAGTGCGCTCTAACACTTGATCTTTAAATATGGTCTTCACCTTTAAAGTCTTCACATACCCTAGAAATTCTTGATCTATATATTGATAAGCAAAGTAATTATGATAGGCCTTTACATAATCAAGGGCATCTTCATTTTCTTCACCTAAAAGATTTTTAATTAGTGGTGATTTATTATAAGCACTCTTTGAAAATGAAAGTCCACTAATGATCCCACCCCATTGAGCAACGATGGCATCCATATGATAATTTATAATAACCGGTGCATCACTATAAGATTTTAAGTATGCACGTAAGAGATTTCTGGCATTATTCCAGATACAGTAATTATGATTTCCACCAGTATAATGAATCTCTACTGGCTTAGTTGTTTCCCATACAAAGCGATTATGTCCTGCGGGAGAAACAACATATTCCACATAATTGCGATATTCATCCGTCATCACCCAATGACCTTGATAGAGCCAAAGAGAGCCATCAGTCAGAAAGTCATCAAGATCTGCATTATTACCTTTCATATTTCCATCTTCTAACATGATTTTAGAAGGAAGCTCTTTAAAGAGAAGCTCTGCTCCGGGTGCCGTAAGCTTTTTAGGATCATAATTTACATGAGGGTGAATATTTAAGTGGGTATCACCATTAATTACACTAGGAACATTCTCAGCAAAGTTTACTTCACAGAAAATATCTTGTGTCTCAATTTTTAGGCCATCTTTATCCCATGGCAGATAGAATTCACGATCACGGGTGCGCTTAATTCTTTTGGTATAATAAAGTGAATCATTAATATAGATTTCGGCCATATTCTTTTTATCGATACGACTGAGAAAGAAAGTTAATTCTGCACTTGTGTTGGGAGTCTGTATTTTAAATTTTCTTGAATATCCAAGACTAGTTTTAGTGGTCTCAGTGATAGGAGTAATTGTTTTATGATCAGCTGGATTAAAATAAGTACACTCAAGTTCAAAGTATTTATTATTATGATCGTATATATCAGCAAGCCACTGGGGCATGTCCTCGGCAAAAGAGAAAAGTGAGGCAAATAAAAGTACGATTAGGGTTTTCATGCTGTGCTAATAGCATAAATTGGGATCATTAACACTATGCAGTGTAAATAATCCCTAAGCTAAGTGGTTTCAAATTATATGCTTTTGCCCACTTAATCTAATAAAATCATAAGCATACGTCTTAGAGGCTCAGCTGCTCCCCAAAGGAGTTGATCCCCTACAGAAAAAGCATTGAGATAAAGAGGACCAAAATTAGTCTTTCTCACTCTTCCCACTGGAACTCGATGTGTTCCAGAAACATAGGCCGGAGTTAATTTTTTAAGGGTCTCTTCTTTATTATTGGGAACAAATTCCACCCAGTCATTATGAGAGCCAATAATCTCTTCAATAGTTTTTAATTCAACTGATTTAGTTAAACGAATAGTAAAAGCTTGGGAGTGACATCTAAGATTTGGTACACGTACACAAGTTCCGTCAATGGCAATTGGATTCTTTGTTCTTAGAATTTTATTAGCTTCCGCCATGGCCTTCCACTCTTCTCTGGTTTGACCATTTTCCATAGGACTATCAATCCAAGGAATAAGAGAATAACTAAGAGGAGCTAAGAACTTCTCAGTATTAATCTCATTGCTATTAAGCATATGAGAAACAAACTTTTCTGCATTCAAAGCTTCCATAGCATCAAAGTCTATTTTTGAAGTAATATCATTACTTTGTTTTAATAATTCCATCATGGCAGCGGCTCCTGCACCACTGGCCGCTTGATATGTGTGACTGACAAGGTTTTCCACCAGACCTTCTTTAAATAGTCCCCCTAGACCCATAAGCATAAGGCTAACAGTACAATTACCACCAATGAATTTCTTAATACCATTAGCGATATCTGTTTTAATCACATCCATATTTAAAGGGTCGAGAATAATGGTGGCATCCTCATCCATACGAAAACTACTAGCAGCATCAATCCAATATCCATTCCAATTAGCGGCTTTGAGTTTTGGATAAATCTCTTTTGAATAATCCCCACCCTGACAAGTGATGATAATATCCATCGCTTTTAGTTCTTCTATATTATTTGAATCTCCAATAGTGTCAGTACACTCTGGATAAAAATCGTTTTTTTGACCTTTTTGTGAAGTAGAAAATAAAGTGGCATTTACTTTTTGCAGATCACCTTCTTCTTGCATTCTTTGCATTAAAACTGATCCCACCATACCGCGCCAACCGACGATTGCTACATTCTTAGTCATTCTTTTCTCCTCATAACTCTTAAAAACTAACTATAGAGTATTGATTGGCAAATCATGTTATGTAAAAAAGACTTTGTAAACTTGAATTTTTACTCTCTTTAATATATCCTAAGTTTACTTTGAAGAGGTGCACTCATCAGTAAGTAAGTGGAGATTGCCAAAATCGATGAAACTTATCCAGGGATGCAGTGCCGAAACTAAGTCTTGGCAACACTTGGTTGGTAAACGTGGTTGAATCCACCTTACTGTCATCAATAACGACTATACGATATTGATGGAGTGCTTTAAAGGGTCTGATCTCTCGATTTTTCCTTTTACTTACTCCACGCGATATTAGAACATTATAAGGTCTATTTTTAAGATCTTGGGAGTAAGAAATGTCTGAAATTATCGTTTCTAAATTTGGTGGAAGTTCTATGCGAGATGCAACGGCAATGCATCGTTCGGCACAAGTTGCGTCCAAGCAAAATTCTTCTTTTATTATTGTCTCTGCCACTTATGGAACTACTAATCAATTAGTAGAATTAATTGAAGAGGCAACCCTTGGGCATTGGGGTGCATGTGAAAAGCTCCTCTTTAATATGCGTGAAAACCATTTTGAAATTTGTAATCATATTACAGATGATCAAACGGTTCATGAAAAAGTGAGAACTCACTTTAATGAATTAGAAACTCTTGCTCGCGGAGTAAGCTTATTGCGTGAATGCTCACCAAAGGCAATGGATAGAATTCTAAGTTCTGGTGAAAAAATATCATCGCTACTTTTTTCTGAGGCCTATAAAAAAGATTTTCCTAATAGAAAGGTTGTACTCTTTGATATTCGTCAAATGCTTAAGACAACTGATAAGCATAATAAGGCCAAACCACTCATTGAAGAAACGGCCATCAGAGCAAAAGAATTAGTTAGCTTTAATAATAATGAAGTCTATATCTCACAAGGTTTTACTGGCTCTACTCTTGAGGGTGCAACCACAACTCTTGGTCGCGGTGGTTCTGATTACTCTGCTGCCCTCGTGGCCGAGGCGATTAATGCTGATATTTTAGAGATCTGGACCGATGTGGCAGGAATTGCATCAACAGATCCACGTATATGTGAAGGTGCCAAGGCCATAAGTGAAATTTCATATAATGAGGCCAGCGAGATGGCTCAGTATGGAGCAAAGATTTTACATCCTACCACCCTAGTACCTGCTATGAGAAAAGAAATTCCCGTTTTTGTTGGAAGCTCATATGAAGCAGAGGCCAAAGGAACTTGGATAAAAAAAGAAGTTGAAAATAAGCCACTTATTCGTGCGATTACTAAAAGAGATAATCAAGTGCTCTTAACTGTCTCAACCCCTAAAATGTTAGATGCGATTGGTTTTATGGGAAAAATCTTTGATGTCTTTACTCGCCATGAAATTAGTATTGATTGTGTTACCACTTCAGAAATTAGTGTGGCCGTGAGTATTGATAAAGATGTTATGGGTGATCGCTCTTTTATGCATGATCTAGAAGAGATTGGACAAGTGAGCCTAGAAAAAGATTATTCCATGATCTCATTGATTGGAAATAAAATACTCTCCACAGCGGGACTTGGAAAAACTTTATTTAATGCACTCGAAAATATCAATGTTCGCATGGTGTGCTTAGGGGCATCTGCAAATAATTTTAATATACTTGTTAGTCATAATGATTGTGACATAGCAATTAATCAATTACACACAGCTTTTATAGGGGCTAAAGATGAAAATAGCATTACTAGGAGCTGGTAAGACTGGTGGTGAGGTTAAAAACCTGCATGAGAATACCATTGTATTTGATACTAAAAACCCACCTACAATAGAAAATTTAAAAGAGTGCGATGTAGCTATAAGCTTCCTCCCAGGTGATGCTTTTCTTAGCTACATCGACATTCTTTTAAAAGCTGAGATACCAGTGGTTAGTGGTTCAACTGGTATGGATTGGCCCACAGATTTAGATGCAAGACTAAAAGAGAAAAAGCTCTCTTGGATAAAGTCTCATAACTTCTCTCTAGGAATGAATGTGGTAAGACTTATGATTCAAAAGATGAGTCTTCTCGCGAACCTCTTTGATGATGGAACATTTAATATTCACGATATTCATCATGTGCATAAAAAAGATGCACCTAGTGGAACGGCCCTTTCTTGGAAAGAGTGGTTAGGAAAAGACTGCGAAATTACCGCAGAGAGAAAGGGAGATGTAGTTGGTTATCATCATCTCATTTTTGAATCTAATGAAGAAAAAGTAACACTTGTGCATGAGGCGAAAAATCGAGCCATCTTTGCTCGCGGTGCGATTTTTGGTGCGAATATGCTGATAGAAAACCAACTCATGCCAGGACTGCTGGATTTTAATACTGTTATTAAAGATTATTTAAAAATATAAAACTGACTTAAAACCAATAAGGCCCAAATAAAGGAAAGCGTATGCAATTAAATGATTATAGATTATGGACTGCCCTAGTAACCCCTTTTAATGAAGATCTTACTGTGGACTACACTTCGCTTGCAAAACTATTAAAAGAACAAGATGAAGCAGGTAATGGACTTTTAATTTTAGGAAGTACTGGTGAAGCATTAAATATTGATCTTGCAACTAAGAAAGCAATAGTAGAATTTGTACAAACTCAAAACTTAAACGTTCCACTTATGATTGGAGTTGGTGGCCATCAATATCAAGCAACTCATAATTGGGTAAAATGGCTTGAGACTCAAAATGTAGCTGCTTATTTAATGGTAACTCCAATTTATGCTAAGCCAGGAGATATGGGTCAGTATCATTGGTTTAAAGGTTTAATGGATGAAGCATCAAGACCTGTAATGCTTTATAATGTACCAGGAAGAACGGGAAAAGAATTAAGTTATAGAGCAGTCAGTATGCTCAATTCTCATCGAAACTTCTGGGCCATTAAAGAGGCCAGTGGTTCAGTTTTAAAATTTAAAGAATACTTACGAGTAGCTAACGGTGCTCCAGTATTTTGTGGTGATGATGGATTAATGCCAGACTTTGCACTGGCCGGAAGTCACGGACTAGTAAGTGTTGCGAGTAATACATGGCCAAAAGAAACTAATCTCTATGTTGAGAAATGTGTAGCAGAAAAATTTGATGCTAAAGAATTATGGACTAAAGCGGCCAATTCTTTATTTATCGCCTCAAACCCAATACCGGCCAAAAGAATCTTAAAAAATGAAGGACGTATTGCTCATGATACAATGATGCCACCACTGTGTGCAGAGGATCTTCAAAGTGATGCGCTTTTAACTGAGTCTTGTACAGCAGTGAGAGATTGGTACCAAAGAGAAAAATAATAAAAAATAAATATAAATTTAAGGAGACATAAATTATGAACTGGGAAGAAACATTAGATCTATTAGAAAAAGGTGAAATTCGTGCGGCCAATAAAGTTGATGGCGTATGGCAAGTGAATACCAAAGTAAAAGAAGGTATTTTAGCGGCTTTTAAAGCTGGTGAACTAAAAGAATTTGGTGATGAGCACTTTCATGGCTTTGTAGATAAGCATAATCTCTCACCTCGTAGTCTAAAACCAGAAGATGGTATTCGTATGGTTCCAGGAGGAACGAGTATTCGTCGTGGAAGTTATGTAAGCTCTGGAGTGATCTTAATGCCACCGGCCTATGTAAACGTTGGTGCTTATGTGGATGCGGGAACGATGATTGATTCTCACGCTCTAGTTGGAAGTTGTGCTCAGATTGGAAAGAATGTTCACCTTAGTGCAGGTGTGCAAATTGGTGGTGTACTTGAACCAATTGGATTAACTCCCGTTATCATTGAAGACAATGCCTTTATTGGAGCAGGTGCTGTTATCGTTGAAGGTATTCAAGTAAGAAGTGGTGCTGTGATTGCCCCTAATGTTGCACTATCAAAAGGGACTCCTATTTATGATTGTGTAAATGAGAAATTAATTACTGATATGGTTATTCCTGAAAACGCTGTGGTTGTACCTGGTAGTCGTCCTATTAATGCTAAACATGCATGGGCCCATGATCTAGGTTTAAACTTAAACTGTGCCATAATTATTAAATACCGTGATTCAAAAACTGATGAGTCATTAACTTTAGAGGATTTTTTAAGATAATGTATTTAAGCAAACACTTAATTGGAAAAATTGAAGATACTTTAAAAAGGTTTGATTCCTCTTTTTACTTCTATGACCTTGATGCTCTTAAAGCTCACTTAGAAATTGTTTCAAGTGAATTAGATCCAAATATCAAACTCTGGTATGCCTGTAAGGCAAATCCCATGTCAGCGGTTTTAAAGGTCCTGCGCAATATGAAGTTTGGTGTGGATGTGGCAAGTTCTGGGGAATTACATCAAGTGATGAATGCTGGTATTAGAGGTGAAAATATCATCGCCACAGGACCTGGTAAATCTAAAGAGTATCTGCATCACCTATTGGTTAATAATGTTCAGACCATTGTGTTGGAAAGTACTAATCAATTAGCGTGGCTGGATGAAGTGAGCGAAAAGCTGGGGCAAAAAACCAATGCTCTTGTGCGAATTCAATTGGATTGGAAAGAAGGCAAGAGTGTGCTTGGTGGTGATGCCATCACTCCTTTTGGTCTTGGAATTAAAGATTGGGAGTCAGTAGATTTTTCTAAATTTAAGCATGTTAATATTAAGGGTTTTCATGTTTTCCAATGGGGAAATATTATGGAAACTTCTAAACTTAATGAAATCTGGTCTAAAACAGTTGAAGATATCTTGTCCTTTGCTAAGGCCAAGAATCTCAGTACAGAGATAATTGATCTAGGTGGCGGACTTGGTGTTCCCTATGATTTAACCAGCACTGGGATTAAATTTTCAGAGGTGCATGAGATTTTAAAATCTGTTAAAGAAAAATATCAATTACAAACCATTTGGATGGAACTTGGCCGCTACACTGTAGCTGAGTGTGGATATTATATTACTAAAATTATCGATATAAAAAATGTACGAGGTAAGAAATTAGTTGTCACTGAAGGTGGGATTAATCATGCTGCACGAGTAGCACTCACAAATCAGGCCTTTCCTTGTCACGCACTTTATCAAAGTGCTGAGGATAAGACAGAAGAATATCAAGTGCATGGTCCACTTTGTACCGCTCTTGATCACTTAGGTACTTTTGATCTACCAGCTAATTTACAAATCGGTGATCGCTTAGTCTTTAATAAGGCCGGTGCTTATGGCTTTACTGAATCTATGCCGTATTTTCTTTGTCATGAACTACCAGCAGAAGTGATTTCATATAATGGAGATCTTATGATCCCTCGCCCACCTAAAACTGCTTATGATTGGATGATTTAAAACTGGATGATATAAAATGCAATGGAATATACAAGAAATACCCGTTAAAGAACTCTCCACCGGAGAAGTCCTAAGTATTAAGACGTATACCCTTAAGGGTAATAAGCCTGGTCCTCATGTTCATATTCAGGCCAGTGTGCACGGAGCAGAAATACAAGGAAATGCAGTTATATTAAAATTAATGGAAAAGCTTAAGGGCCTTGAACTCACAGGCAGTCTTACCCTTATTCCACTGGCCAATCCCTATGCCACTTTAAATAAGCATGGCACCTATACATATGGGCGCTATAACCCAGTAACCGGACATAATTGGAATAGAAATTATATTGATATTATAAAAACTTGTAAGATCAATTTAGAAGACTTTGTTAATCAGCATCTAAATTCTCCACTTGAATTAATTATTAGTGAGTATAAGAGCTTTATTAAAAATGCATTGGATCTCTATACCTCAAGTCTGGCCAGCTCAAATACCCTACAAGATAATAATCGAATAAATTTAATCTTACAGGGACTTTCAGTTACTGCTGATGGCATCTTAGATCTTCACACTGGACCAACTGCCACACGTTATCTCTATGCCGCAGAATATGAAGAAAAGATAGCCCATATTATGCTCTTTAAAAATATTTTAGTGATTCCTAATGATTTTGATGGAGCAATGGACGAAGCCAGCTTTATGCCATGGATTCATCTAAAACATGCCTTTAAAGATAAGGGCAAGGATATTGATTTTCCTATTGAATCTTTTACCCTTGAATTTGGAAGTGAAGAGACTTTTCAAATGGATCGCGGTGAAAAAGATGTGCAAAGTATAATCAATTATCTGCGCTATAAGAAAATGCTTTCAAAAGAAAGTGTGGGTGAAATTGAAAAACTAGATCAAGTTTTTTACTCAAAGCTTGAAAATTATAAAACTATTTATTCTCCCCTTGGTGGACTAGTTGATTTTCATTTGGCCCCTGGTGATCACTTTAAAAAAGATGATCTTCTAGCTGTCATTTATCAAATGAAGAAGATCGATCCTAATAATCCTTTAAAGAGCTGTGCCACTGAAGTAAGAGCACTTGGAGATGGCATTGTAATCAATCGTTGTCCTTCTTCAAATGTGCATCAAGGAATGGAGCTATTTCAAGTAATGCTCAATGTTTACCAATAATAAGGAAATATCATGATCTCTCAGAGAGCAAAAAGTCTCATTCAAAACCCAAGTGCCATTATGGTGGGATATTCTCTTTGGAAAGAAAATCCATATAATAGTGATAATACCAGTGGTGTTTTAAACTTCGGTATAGCAGAGAATCACTTAATGGAAGAAGAGATTTTATTTCTCTTAGATAAGAAATCAGATCTAAAAAGAGAACATATTCATTATTGTAATCTCTCAGGTATTATTGAATTAAGAGAGGCCTTTAGTGGCTTTGCTAAGAATTATCTAAAACTAGAATTAGACCCAGAAAAAGTCATTGTCCAAACTGGTGTGACTTCGCTTTGTGAATCACTTAGTTTTTGTCTCTTTGATGCAGAAGATGAAATTCTTGTACCTGCACCTCTTTATTCCGGTTTTTATCACGACTTTGAAGCCCGCTTTAATTGTAAAATAGTTCCGATAGAATTAGATTCTTTTGAACACACCCTTAGCTCTTTTAAAAATGCTATGACAGATAAAACTAAGGGTATTCTTCTTACTCATCCACATAACCCTCTAGGTAGTCTTTTAACAAAAGAATTTTTAACTGAAATTGTTGAATTTTCTAAAGAACATAATCTGCACCTGATAAGTGATGAAGTCTATACTCTTTCTCGCCATGATCTTGATAGTGAGTTCACAAGCCTATTACATATCGATACAGATTATGAAAATATACATTATCTCTATGGCATGGCCAAAGACTTTACCTTAGCGGGATTAAAATGTGGCTTTTACACCTCTAAAAGTGAAGAAGCTTTAAATGCCATGAAGTCAGTTTCATACTTTCACACAGTACCCTCTAGCACTCAACTCCTAGTGGCGAAACTTCTAAGAGATACCCATCTTGAAGAGTTTTTTCGTGATTCAATTAGAAAAATTACTGATAATTTAAAACGAATTAATACTGAGATACCAAAGCTTAAAAAAATCACACCTCATGCTGGAATCTTTTTTCTAGCGGATTTTAGAGATCACCTAAAAGATAAAAGCTTTGAAGCTGAAGAGAAGCTCTTTCATTATTTTATAAAAGAGCTTGGAATAAATATGACCCCAGGTCGAGAGTTAGGCCTAAGTGAGCCAGGTTATTTTCGTATTTGTTATGCTAAAAAGTCAGATGAATTAGATGAATTTATCAGACGGATGAATCAATTTTTAAATGCCTAATAACCAATGAGCTTATAACTCTTATAGCGATTCATAATTTCTGAGACATACTTTACTGGCTCTAAGCGATTGAGTTTAATAAAAGCGTACTCAACATTTTTTTCCCACTTTGTGGTTTTTAAAGATAATTTTTTCGCCAGTCGCTTGGCCTTCTGTATATTACCTGGGCCTGCATTATATGTAGCTAAACTAAATTTTATTTTATCTTTTCCTTTTAAATTCCTATAAAGATTATCCCTTATCCATGCAAAATACTTAATCCCAGCATGAATATTATTTTCTACATTCTTCTTACCTTTTATTTTTTTAATGGCAACATAGGGCTCATTTGCGGTGGCCTCTTTAATTTGAAATAAACCTATGGCACCCCAACGATTAATAATTCCAGCATTAAAGCGAGACTCTTGAAAGGCCAAAGCACTCATTAAGCGCCAATCGAGGTCATATTTCTTAGAGTACTTTTTAATTAATGAATCATATTCTGAAATATGCCTAGTATTTCTAGCATCTGAAATAACTGAGAGATCATTAAAATAACGATTTTGAAAAATATTTCCTAAGAGACTACCTTCCTTAACTTTGGGAATAAATGCATTGAGCTCTTTTAAAAGCTCAGTACTTTCAAGATTTGTTGCCCAAGCAATTAATGTATCTTTTTTAAATGGTTGGTTCTTGGCCATCACAAGTTTAGGGTGAATGGAATTGGCCATTTCAAAAATATGGGAATCAGTCATAGCATAATCATACTTACCATAGGCCACAAGCTCTAAGATATTTTCAATCTCAAGAGATTTATCCACATAATCTACGGCTAAGAATTTCTCTGGATGAGTTTGATTCCATTCCATAATATGCTCAAAAAAACTTGTACCCTTCCTTATGGCCATTCGCTGGCGCCAGACCAGCTCATTTTGCAATTCTTTACGTGTAACAATAATTTCTTGTGTTGATTTAATAGGCTTAGTGAAGGCCACGAGATCTTGGCGCTGATGAGTAATTGTTAAATTGGCCGCAATTACGTCCCCTTTTTTCTCTCTAAGGGCGGTAATCATATCGATAAAAGATAAAGGAATCATTTCAAAACGAATCTTTATGGGATCTTTTTTAAGGTACTTTTGATTTAAGTGTGCCACGAATCTTTTGGCAAGTTCATATTGATAACCTCGACTCTCCCCTTGATAAATATAAAAATCAAATGCTGAAGGTGTTGTGATAAAGCGAATAAACTTAGTTTTTAAAATCTCTTGTAAATGGGTTTGATGCTGACTCTTATATTGCTTTTCATCTGCCATAAGACTGAAGCTAAAGAGAATAAGTATGCCTATTATAATGATTCTTTGACTAATATTTCCCCCCATTCATCTAAGGCCAGAGGAGCACAATGACTTCCCCAATTAAATAAGAATTTATCTTCTATCTCTTTCCAATCAGCTAGGTTATTTAAAAAGTCGTCAGTAGAACTTACAACTTTTACACTGATATCATAACTCTTCCAGCCCGCGATAAAATTCTTTAAGCTAAGTGCTTGTCCCTGAGTTCTGGCCACTTTAATAAAATTAGGATTATAGGCCTGAAAAAATTCGGAGAAATTATTAGGCTCAGGTGTTTTATCATCTTCAAAGGTATCGGCATAGGCCTTAAAGGCCTTACGAATAGATTTTAAAAATGCTGCATGATAAAGAGCTGCATCTAAGCAAACTTCATCCTCAGCATTAAAATCACTGGGTGTTTCTTGCCATACTAAGTACTTAAAGAAGCGAAAAAGATCTTGAGCAAAGTTACATTGAGCATAGACATCTTTAGTATTATTAATATTGCGATCAAAATTAGTAAGAGTTTTACCAATATTTAAAGGTGGCCACATAAAAATAACATTTTTTACATTTGCTTTTAAATAAGGATGATCATTTATAAAGCGCACCATACTTGCACTTAGAAATGCACCTAAAGATTCTCCAACAAAGGTAATATGAGAAATATTTTCTTTTCCAATTTCTTTAACCATGGCATCCACTGCACGCAATGCTACTTGTGAATCTAGCTTGCCACTATTTTCTTTATCGTATTTGGGTTTGGCCTTAATATAATTTACGTTTAAAAAGTTGGGGACACTTCCAACGTGAAAGTCTTTTCTCTCAAACCAATTTAAAACCACAGGAGAAATTCGACCTTCATGATTGCCATGAATACCAGGAAAGAAAACCACTAATGGTAATTTTTTAGAACTAGCTTTTTTATATAAATAAAGATCAACTTCACTAGTCAAAGATGGATCTTGATATTGAAACTCATCTCCCTCAAGACCTGCACCTTTTAAGTAGCGCTTAACTCCTCCCCAATAGGTAATAAAGGCGGGTTTAGTATATTTAATATAATTTTGCTTTGACTCTAATAGTTTTAGGGATGCTTCATTCCATTGAGCGAATAAGAGTGTTGGAAGGAATAAAACCAGTATCAAATAGTGCATAAGTTAAATTGTGACATAAAAAGTTGTCATTTGCTTTCACTATTATAAGCGCAAAGTAAAATATATTCCAGTATAAGTACTGGTTTTTACACATGTCTTTTTATTGAGAAAGTCTTGATCAAGTGATTTTATTGCATAGCATCGTGTCTTCATTGAAAATAGAAATATGAAGTATAGTAAACCCAAAACCTTTGAAGACGCCCTTAGTATCAGTAGACGCACGATTTTAAACCTCGCCAAGAGTTTAGAAGTTCGCTCTCCCTATGTGGATAAAGATGACCTTATTAGTTGTGGCATGCTTGGATTATTTCAATGTTGGAAAAAGTTTAAGCCCAATGAAACCACAAAATTTTCTACCTTTGCCTACTTTCGAATTAAAGGTGCCATGCTGGATGAAGTGAGAAAGAATCAAATTCACAAAAGAAACCTTATTGAAAAAGTTAAGAGAATTGAAAACGAAACTTTTGATGAAACAGAAGAAACTATGCCGATGAATAATGTTCTTTATATGGCCAGTTTTAAAAATGTATCGAGTAATGATCTTGAAGTAAAAGATCAAAGTAATAAGACACCAATGAGTACACTTATTGAAAATGAAAAAAATACTAAAGTAAAAAAGGCAATAAGTTATCTTGCCAATGATGAACAAAAAGTACTTAATTTTAGATATCGCCAAGAATTAAAATTAAAAGAAGTTGGTAAGAGATTAAATCTCTCTGAAGCAAGGATTCATCAAATTCAAAGAGAGGCCTTAAATAAGTTAAGAGATATCTTAGATGAAGACCTGGCCGGTTAGAGTGAGATAAAAAAGATTCTTAGTCCAAGGCCAATAAATAAAATACCCACAGAGTAATCAAAGTAAGTCTTAATTTTAGATTTTTGTAAGAGTCTCATCCCGATATGAGAAATAGAGAAAGCAAGCGTGCTAAAAATCACAAAGACTAGAGCTATAAAAATAGTGCCTAAAATAATTAATTGAGTCAGCTCATCTAATGAGGTTGGTTTGGTATTAATAAATTGTGGAAAAAAGGCCATAAAGAAAATAATCACTTTTGGATTAAGTATATTCATTATAAACGCTTTCTTAAAATGACTTCTTTCACTGGTATCATTTTCATTCCCAATTAATAAAGGTTCTTTAGCGTGGATAAAGGCCTTAATACCTAAGTAAATTAAATAAGCACTTCCAGCATATTGAATATAACGAGCAAGTTGTGGATTGGATTTTACTAAGACACCAATGCCTATGAGAAAGAAAAATAAGTGAATAATATTTCCAAGAGCAAAACCAAGGCAAGTGTAGATTATGACTCTTTTATTAGCTCTTAAGCCCGTAATCAATGCATAAATAAGATCTGGCCCAGGGGATAAAATCACCACCACAGAAGTGAAGATAAATGTAAAGAGTTGAGTTGAATCCATTATCAAATTATGTTTAAATTAAATATGGACACAGTTTATCTATTTCCACTTAATCAGTCACTCACTTTAAATAAGATTCCTCTGCCTTATCATATCTTTGAACCAAAGTATAAGAAGATGGTTAATGCAGCACTTGAAGAAAATAAGCGCATCTGTGTCTTACCTTCAGCAAATGATTATCGTAAAACTACCTGTATCGCTGGTATCCCTGTGCTCTTACAACGTTATGAAGATGGCCGCATGGATATTGTTATTACCGGTGTTGAAAAAGTAAAATTGATTAAAGAGATACAAGATTATCCATTTTTAGAATACTCATATGAACCAGTTCATGAAAGTAAGAAGATAGATAATAAAGATGATTATTTATTAATACTCGACCTCTTAAAAAAGAAATTAATGAGCCAACCTCATTATGATAGTCAAAAAGAACAATTTGATAAAATACTTGAAGACCATGAGATGGTGATCAACTACTCTATTCTCCTGCTCTTATCTAATATTGAAGATAAGAGTGCCGTTATGCAATTAAATGATTTTGACAAAAAGATTGCACAACTAATAGAACTCCTTGCACCTAAGGACTTTGATTTATTTGATCATATTAACTTACTGAAAAAACCTACCTAAAAAACTTATTCACTTCTTTATAGGTATTGATATAGGCCTCGACACTTGCATCGATTGGTTTAGAGTATCCTCCTCCTAATGCCATGGCAATCGGAAGTGATTTTTCTTTAGCATATTCAAAGACCAGTGCATCCCTTGCTTGTAATGCCTCATATGAAAGGTTTAAAGTACCTAAACTATCATGTTTAAGAGCATCCACACCTGCTTGATAAAGAATAAAATCAAAGTTCATTTTTTTGAATTTTTGAAGAGTCTCTTTTAAAAGATCTAAATACTCTTCATCACTCACATCCTCTGCAAGAGCAATGTCTAAGTGAGAGGGCACTTTCTTATAAGGATAATTCTTTTCACCATGCATAGAAAATATAAAGACATTCTCATCATTGGCCAAAATACTTGAATTACCATTTCCTTGGTGCACATCTAAATCAATAATGAGAATATTTAATTGGGCATACTTGCGAGTCGCAATTGCAAAGTCATTAAAAACGCAAAAGCCCTCACCTCGATCATAATGAGCATGATGAGTTCCTCCAGAGAGAGAAGAACTAAAACCATCTTGCAAAGCATTTTCACAAGCTCTTAGAAAACCACCAACACTTGCAAGGGTTCTAAACCAAAGCTTCTCACCTACCGGTAGCCCAATTTTTCGCAGCTCACGTGGATCTAAGCTTTGATCCTTTATTCCTTGAATGTATTGCATTGAATGAGCTAGGCTCAAATCACTAATTTGTGCCATGGGAGCTTCAAATAATTCATGCTCACCCAATAATTTCTTTTCTACTAATTTATTTCTAAGCATGGCATACTTATCAATAGGAAAACGATGTTTCTCAGGTAGGGGTAATTCATAAGTATCCGCATAAAAGACTTTCATGCATTTAGCATAAGGGATTTTTACTATTTTAAATAGAGAGAGTTATGGAAAACAAAGTAGACAGCACTAAGAAATGGCTAAAAGAGATCATTATTGACCTCAATCTTTGTCCCTTTGCCCATAATCCTTATAAGAACTCGCAAATTAATTTCACACTTAGCTCCCCCGAAGAACTAGAAGCAACTATGCTAAAAGAAATCCAAGGCATTGAAGCAAATAACTTTTCGACATCCCTCGTCATCTATGATGCCCCTATTTCATTTAGGGAGTTTTTAAACCTTTTAGACTACTTGAGTATGAGCTTAGATCCATTGGGAACTTATCAATTCATCGCTTTTCACCCTGATTTTAAATTTGAAACCACCGAGGATTCGGATCGAGGAAATTTGGTTAATCGCTCCCCTTTTCCAACTATCCATATTTTACTCAATGCTGAGCTCGATGAACTCCTCAGTACCGAAGAGGCCATAGGATTAAGTGAAAGAAATGAAGTAAAATTAAATAAAATGTCCCAAAATCAAATAAATTCACTTTTTAGCTATTTAAAAAGATAAGGGAATAAGCTATAAATTAAGTATGAAAAATATTTTATTCCTTACACTTACATTAATTTCATTCACCCTTAGCGCTAATGATCAAGACTTTCAAAAAGTTAAGATTCAAAAGAAAATTAATAATGCCTGCGTAAAAGGACTAAGTGCAAATGTAAGAAGTGAGGCAGATACTAAAGCAAGTATTGTTACCAATCTTTCTAAATATACTCCCCTTACAATTTTAGAGGAAAAAGAAGACTGGACTAAAGTACAATCCAAGAATTTCATTGGTTGGATTTTTAATGAATTAATAATTAAGAATATAAATTGTGTTATGGTGATTCAACCGGGTAAAGCATTTGCAGATTCAGATACTTCTTCAACTCATAGCAATCGCGAAAATGTAAATTTAAATGAGGCCTTTAAAATTCTAAGCACTGAGATTGGTGTCACTCAAGTACAAGATAAGTATGGGAATGTATTTTGGATTGAGAATCAAAACTTATGGCCTAAAACCAACTTAGAAAACCTAAGTCTCTCTTTATAGTCCTAACAATCATATAAACTTGAGGCAAAGAAATCTTCTTTTGATTTAATTAACCAAGGTGCATGTCTAATAATAAGACTATTAATTGCACTACCTCTGGCGATAATTTGAAACTTCTCACCGCGATCTGCTTTTTCACTAAAGATATTTATTAATTCTAAAATTTCATGATGAGATCCAAAATCATATACAAAGTATACATCACCTTTTGGAACTTTTTCTGTGGTATCACTCACGAGCATTTGAGCATTAGCAAAATTATAATGAGAAAATATTCTTTGAGCTTCGCTTACCCTTTCTTTGACTAATTCAATTCCCAAAAATTTAAGTTGAGGATAAAAAAGTCCAATGAGAACCCCAAGGCGTCCATAGGCAGCTCCAAGATCAATAATTGTTTTCTGATCTGGTGAAAGTTTATCTAGGATCTCTATTAATTCAAAATATGGTGTTTGCAATTGGGAAGGGCTGAGTCCCACCCAAGTTTGAGCACCATGCAAGGCTTCACTCCATCCCTCGATATGACTATCAGGTGCCAAGGATTTAGCCTCATTTACGAGAGCTTTCTCAATGCTTTCTATGCTAAATCCTAAGTAACGATCTAAACAAGCGGATTGTATTTGTAGGTCTTGATAATCTTCAAAATTCTTAGCAAAGTGTGCAATTTTTAGATCAGTTAGTTTAGCTCCCTCAGTATAACGAAGCGCAAGATATGAATTTAAATCATCTAAAATTAAAGACATATCTAGTGCATATCGAAAAAGAGACTTCTTTTCAATGAAATCTTATATTTTTTAGTGTATGTAAATCGGATGAATTATACATTTGATTTTATATCAGAAATGCCAAAATCTGATCTGCATTTACACCTTGATGGCTCCCTTAGACTGAAAACACTTATTGAGCTAGCAAAGGCCCAAAAAATTGAGTTACCCTCTTACACTGAAGAAGGTTTAAAAGAACAAGTTTTTAAAGAAAGCTATGATAATCTAGGTGAATACCTGCGTGGCTTTCAATACACATGTAATGTTCTAAGAGACTATGAAGCAATTGAAAGGGCCAGCTATGAGCTTGCAATTGATAACCAAAATGAAGGTGTTATCTATATTGAAGTTCGTTTTGCACCTCAATTATTAATTGATAAAACTAAGAACCTAGACATGCACAAAGTCCTAGAGGCCTCGACTAAAGGCCTTGATCGTGCCAAGAATGAATATAATAATAGGCCCGAAGTAAAAGCTGGAAAACTTCCCCCATTTAATTACGGTATTATTGCTTGTGCCATGAGAATGTTTGGCCCAAAGGGATTTTCTCCTTATTACACAAATCTATTTAATGTCATGGAAAATTCTAAGGCCTCACAAGTAATTAAACTAGCTGCAATGGAGCTCGCTCGTGCCAGTGTGAAGCTTCGAGATGAGCATGGTCTTCCAATTGTAGGAATAGATCTCGCTGGACAAGAGGAAGGTTATCCTGCCCATAATTTTAAAGAGGCCTATGCTTATGTTCATAAGAACTTTATGCATAAAACAGTTCATGCCGGAGAGGCCTATGGTGCTGAAAGTATTTTTCAGGCCATTACCGAGTGTTATGCCGATCGTATAGGCCATGGTTACTCACTCTTTATTCCTGAACTCATTTTAGATGATCAGATAAAAGACAAGAAGAGCTATATAAATGAGCTTTCTTCATATATCGCTGATAGAAGAACTGTTATTGAAGTTTGTCTTACTAGTAATAAGCAAACTAATCCAGATCTCAAAGACATTAAAGAGCATAAATTCAAAGATATGCTAGAAAATCGTATGGCCACGACCATTTGTACGGATAATAGGCTCGTTTCGAATACAACTGTAAGTAAAGAGTATGAAATTGCTTTAAATAACTTTGATATTCCACTAAAGCGTCTAAAAGATATCGTTGCTTATGGTTTTAAAAAGAGCTTCTACCCTGGTCACTATGTTGAAAAAAGAAAGTATGCAAAACAAGTAATGAACTACTTTGATCAGATTGTTGAAAAACACGGCATTAAGGAATAAGACTCAAAGTTATGTATCAATACGAATTAGATAACCAAGATATTCAAAGTTATTTTAAAGAGTTTGATCTGCATGAGAGCCACTTAAATATACTCATTAATAATTTTTATCGTTCTCGTGATAAGGATCTAAAACAATTTTCACAATTGCCTAGTGGACTTATCACTAAGGCCAGTACGCTAGATGCTAGTCTGCCTAAAATAATTGATCAACAAACGGCTTTGGATGGGACAACGAAATTCCTAGTACAATTTGATGATGGTGAATCAGTCGAGATGGTCTTATTACCATTTTATAAGAAGTTTACCCTTTGTCTCTCTTCTCAAGTAGGCTGTGCTATGGGTTGTAAATTTTGTTTTACCGCCACTCAAGGCTATAAGAGAAATTTAAAGGTGCATGAAATAATCTCACAAATTCTTTTGGCCAAAGATTATATAATACAATTAGCTGGTGAAAAAAGAGACCTTACAAATATTGTTTTCATGGGACAAGGTGAGCCACTTCATAATTTTGAAAACCTAAAAAAGGCCATCAATATTATTCGTCTGCGCAATGGGATTTCAATCAGTGAAAAGAATATAACTGTTTCAAGTGTTGGCTATCTTCCTGGCCTTAAAAGATTTAATGAACTCGGTGGAGTAAACTTTGCTCTAAGCCTACATGCTGTAGATGAGAATAAGCGGGGTGAAATTATTCCACTTAATCAAAAGTATCCACTCAAAGAGATCTTACCCATCATTGATGCGATGGAGCTTAGAAGAAAACAGACAATTGAGTATGAATATATTCTCATTGATGACTTTAATGATGATCTAGAAAGTGCAAAAGAGCTCTATGGGGCACTTAAAGATAGAACACATATGATAAATATAATCCCTTTTAATCCTTTTCCTGGTAGTAAATTGAAAAAACCAAGCCTAGAAAAAATTCAAAGCTTTAAAAAATACTTAGTAGACCTTGGATTAAGGGCCATGATTAGAACCACGAAGGGAGATGATATTCTCGCTGCTTGTGGGCAGTTGAATTCTAAAAAGGAAAAGCAATGAATATTTTTATTAGCGGAACATCAAGAGGTATTGGAAAAGCAATCGCTCAGCATTATGCTAATGAGTCTGAAAATAAAGTTTTTGGAATTAGCCGCTCAAGTTCTGATTTAGAAATTTCCCATGCTCAATTAGATTTAAGTGAAACTGAAAATATAGAAAAAACTATCAAGGACCTTTTAAAAGATATCGATCAACTTGATATTGTATTTTTAAATGCAGGTGTGCTTGGAAAATTACAAACCATGCATGAAGCAGATCTTAATGATTTAAAAAATACCATGGATATAAATCTTTGGGCACAGAAGGTTTTATTAGATACTCTTTTATTAAAAAACCCTAAACTAGTTATCGCAATCTCAAGTGGTGCAGCAGTGAATGGGAATATGGGCTGGTCAGGCTATAGCCTTTCTAAAGCTGCATTGAATATGCTAGTGCAATTATATGCCAGTGAGTTTCAAGCAACTAAATTCATAGCCCTTGCCCCTGGCTTAGTTGATACCCAAATGCAAGATACTATCTCAAATACAAGTGCTGAAAAATTCCCAAGTCTTGAGCGCCTACATCAAGCAAGAGGTACGGAACAAATGCCGAGCCCTGATAAATTTGTCGAAAACTTTATTGCTAAATATCAACAAATTACGAGCATTGAAAGTGGCAGTTTTATTGATATTAGAAAAATTTAGACTTGAATAAGTACGTAGGGCTGAACAATGAGAAAAGGAATCTGGCGCTCTTTCTTATTAGCATCACTAGGAATCTCTTCTAATTTATAGAATTCTTTATTATCTAGCCATACTTTAACTAATCCAACATCATCCATTGCAATAGCACAGCCAACATCTTCTAGTGCTAAGGGTGCTTTAACTACAAAAACAGCTCCCCTTTCATGATGAACTTCAAGCATATCCCATGATGCTTTATCGATATCTTCTTTTAACTTTGCTTTTAATTGGTCTTTTTCAGCTTCACTCATACTTTAATTTCTTTAATTGATACCCATTATTTAAATATAAAGTAGACTCTCTTTAAGAGAAATCTCTTCGTTGAAGTTTTAATATAGGCCTCAAAAGGTAAGACCGCAATACACAGCATGACAATACAAGCACCTAGTATGGCATTAGCACTCATCACTTCACCTAAAATAAAGAAGGCCAAGATTGCTGCAATTGGTGACTCTGTTAAAAAGATTAGAGATGCCATATGAGACTTAATTCTTTTTTGTGCTTCTAATTGCATGAAAAAACCAAGAGCAGTAGAGAAAACACCCATAAATAAAAGCCCCCAAATTGTTTGGTGATTGTGTTGAATATTTTCAACTAATGTATAGACTGGTGTTATTCCTTTTACACTCAAAGAAGTAATAAGCATGATAATACTTATGAAGAACATTTGAGTAAAATTTAAAACGATACTATTTAATTTATATTCTGTTGCCTTGGAGATCACAATTATTTGTAGTGCAGAACAAAGTGCACATAAGAGACTTAAAAAGTCCCCTCTATTAAACCCCTCAATATTAAAATCTAACATAAAGGCCATCCCTCCCAGAGAGATCATAAGCATTGACCAGTAAAAGTTAGAGAGCTTTGTTTTAAAAAAGCTAAGCATTAATATTGGAGTAATAAAAGCATAGAGAATAATAATAAATCCACTATTAGCAACACTGGTATACTCAAGAGCTTGCACTTGTAAGAACATCATCATACTTAATAAAAAAGATGCTAATAATAAAATGGGTAAGAGCTTTGAAGTAAATACAGCCTTGAAATCTCTTAGACGACATTTATAAAGCACAAATGGAAAGCTAAATAAGAGTGCAATTAAGAAGCGAAAAAAGGTGATCCAATAAGCGTCTAGCCCATCAAGTCCCATTCGACTTCCAATAAATCCTGCTCCCCAAAAGAAAGCCGCTAAAAAGGCACAAAAATACGAAAAAAGCATGGTGGTTTCTAACCTAATAACGTATTTTAATATAGTATTATTGTAAAAATGATCCACTTAAATTACTAAATTAATAAAAGTGAAGTTATGAGTGTAAATGATCCCATTCCCCAATTAGATGGCCTCAAGAGTGCATTTGGTAGAGACCTATATTTCTTTTTAATGAAGATCTCATGGCCTAGGCTCTATCTCATTATTTTCACATCTTATATCTTTATCAATATTGTATTTTCAGTGATTTACGCACTAATTCCCAATGCAATTACTGATAGTTCAAATATGCTGAATTACTTTTTCTTTAGTATTCAAAGCTTTTCCACTATTGGATATGGAAATCTTGCACCAGTAAACCCTATAACTAACTTTGTAGTGATGCTGCAAAGTATTCTTGGAATCATCTACACAGCAAGCATTACTGGGATGTTCTTTTCTAAGCTCTCTAAGCCACACTCTAAAATACGTTTTTCTAAGAATCTTTTGGTGACCTATTATAATGGCAAGAAGCAATTAATTTTTAGAATTGGTAATACGCGAGGAAATGATATTGTAGAAGCAAAAATCAGGGTCTCAGTTCTACATAAAGCGAGGACTGAAGAAGGTGAAAACTTACGACAAATTGTAGATATTCCCATTATAAGAAGTACCACTCCATTTTTTAGATTAACTTGGACAATCCGACATAATCTTGATGAAAATTCATTTTTTAATGAAACAGAAAATTATCTTAATTTCGAAAGAATTATCATTACCATTGTTGGTCATGACTCTATTTTTTCGAATACCATTCACGACCGCCATGTCTATCTACCAAAAGATATTCTTTTTAATCGTCGCTTTAAAGATATTATAGAAGAAAAAGATATTGGTGTTAAAATAGATTATTTAAATTTTGATTCAACAGTGGAAATTGGAAAGTAATCATTTAAAACTTTTATTAATTGATTGCGATTAAGTGGCTTTACTAAGAATTCTATCATGCCACATTCTTTTGCCTTTAATCGATCTTCATTAAAGACATTCGCAGACAATGCAAATATAATGGCATCAGGATTTCTTTCCTTAATAATTCTAGCGGCATCAAAACCATTCATAATAGGCATTGAAATATCCATTAAAACAAAAGCGTAATTATTATTATCATACATATCTACAGCTGCTTGTCCATTATCAGCAAAATCAAACTCAATTTCAAAGCGTTCAAGTGTCTTTCCAATCACCTTTTGATTAATAAGATTATCCTCGGCCACTAATACTTTTTTATTAACCTTGAAGTTTTTCTCTTCTTTTTTATGTTCTTCTAATTTAATAATATTACTTTCCTTTACTGGGACTTTTAGAATAAAGACTGAACCCGAGCCATAGACTGAATTAACATAGATATCACCTTGCATTAGTCTAGCTAGTTTTTTAGAAATAGCCAGACCAAGTCCAGTTCCCTCTTGAGTTTTCACATAAGTATTTTCAACTTGTGTGAAGTTTTCAAAAAGGCTAACCATCTCACTATCACTTATACCGATTCCAGTATCACGCACACTAATGACTAATTCACTATCTTGATAATCACATTCAATGGTCACTTGTCCTATTTTAGTGAATTTAATGGCATTATTTGTTAAGTTTATTAATATTTGCTTTATTCTTTGTAGATCAGCATTTACGGCCTTAGGTAATCTTTCTTGTCCCTTTGCCATAAGTTGTAATCCCTTAGAGATAGCCTTAGGATTTAGAATTGAAACGACTTCATTAATAAGATTCTCTGGAGAAAAGTCTGTTGGCGATAGTGATATTTTTTCAGATTCAATTTTAGATAAATCTAAAATATCATTAATAATTATACTTAAAGATTCACTGGCCTTTTTAATATTCACTAAATTATTTCTCGACTCTCCAATGAGCCCTTTATCTTCTAAAATAATATCTGAAAGTCCAATAATACCATTTAAAGGAGTTCTTATTTCATGGGACATATTTGCTAAAAAGAGACTCTTGGCCTTAAGAGCTTCTTCAGCGATATTTCTTTCACGGCTAAATTGAGTAAGTGATTTAACCACTCTTTCTTTTAATGGGGCTAAAAGTTTAAAGTAGGTGTATAGAAGAAATAATGAGAAAATCATAAAGAAAGCAAAGTTAATTACTTTTTGCAGATTATCTATATCCTCACTATGCTTTTCAATTATTTTTACAGCTGAATTTAATTCTCGTAAAAGAGTTCCTTTCATAAAGGCAAGATTAATCTCTGAAAGATCTTTATTCTTAATGATCTCATAAAATTGATTTACTAATGGGTCAAGCTTATCCTTATAAAAAACTGCTATATCAGGATCTTTAATTTGTTTTAATTCTTTATGAGATTTTTTAAAAAGTTCTAAGTCATTTTTAAAATCAGTGCTTATGTTTTTTCGTGTAAACTTATCCTGCATTAGATGCAAGCTTAGTCTTTGGGATAACATTCTTTGACGTCCAGAGATATTTATATAACTAGCGTACCCCTCTTTCTCATTACTTAATTTGATTTGTAAGCTGTAATAGATTAAACATAATAAAAAGGCACTAAGAATGATAAAAACGTGTTTTCTTTCTAAGTCTTGTGAATATTTTAAAATATTATCTCTTGTCAAAGTCGCTACCGAGTTTTAAATTAAGTTTATTAATTATCGTTATTTATTAAACTTTTCTTAAACAAAACCATGACAGTATTACAAAAAATTCCAGCAAAAAAATTGATGAAATTTATGCGCTTTTGGCCGCCCTATCTAGCAAGCGGTATAAAAGTTGATGCTATTAATGAGGATTTCACCAAAATTCAAGTAAGTATGAAGCAATACCCTTGGAATACTAATTATGTTGGAGTGCATTTTGGGGGCTCACTTTATAGTATGTCCGACCCTTTTTATATGTTTATTCTGCTAGAGCATTTAAAAAAGGACTTTATTGTATGGGACAAAGAGGCAAAAATTAAGTTCATTAAGCCAGGTAAAGGAAAGGTGAGAATTAATTTTGAAATAGAGCTCTCTCGTATTTCTGAGATTAAATCTGAGGCCATAGAAAAAGGTAAAGCTGAACCAGAGTTTGAAACCTATATTTATGATGAAAAAGATCAAGTCATCGCACATGTATGGAAAAAGCTTTACGTACGTAAAAAATAAATCCAGAAAATAAAAAAGGGAGTCTATGACTCCCCTTAATGATTTTCAATATAGTTAAAAATTATAAATTATTTAAATGCATTAAAAAATCATTCCAAGACTTAGTATCTGCTTTTTCATTATAGGCCAGTGGTAAATTAAATTGCTTACCATACTTATCGGCACCCTTATTAGTAAAGGCATGAACAGCACCTGGATAACTTACAAATTCCATATTAACTTTATTCTTTTTCATCTCTTTTTTGAATGCTGCAATTTCAGATGCCTTAACAAAAGGATCATCTCCACCATTATAAACTAAGACTTTTCCCTTAAATGAACCTTTTTTCATCTGGGTCGCCGCTCCTAAAGAACCATGGAAAGATGCTACTAAATCAAGATCGACTCCTGCACGCACCATATTTAAAACAACTCCACCACCAAAACAATATCCAATGGCCACAATTTTATCAGAATCAACATCATCTCTTTTCTTTAGAATCTCAATCGCCTTGGTGAACTTTTTCTTCGCTAGTTTAAAATCACTCATAGTTTTTTTAGCAAAAGCACCTGCATCTTTAGGGTGACTTGCTTGCTTACCATTTCCATACATATCAATAGACATTGCAACATAACCAAGCTCTGCTAATTTATCTGCACGACTACGAGCATATTCATTATGTCCCCACCACTCATGCACAATAATTACTGCAGGTTTCTTCTCCCCTTTAGAGGCACCACTGGCAATGTGACCAATATGATCAACACCTTCAACTTGATAAGTAAAATCTTTACTCTTTGTACTTGCACATGACACAAGTGCAAGGGTACTTAATAAAAATAAAATATTCTTCATATGAACTCCTTAAAAAAACTTATATACAACAGCATAGGCCAATTTAGACAAAAGGCCATAGACAATTATGAGACTAGTTTCAATCTAAGATATTTATGGTAATTAGAATATATGTTTGAATCTATAAATGTCTTAGGAACTAAATTAGTCAGCTGCTCGGAAAACCCAAAAACAGGTTTTTTTCGTGATGGTTGTTGCAATACAGATTATAGCGATACTGGGCTGCACACAGTCTGCGTTCAATTAACTGATGAGTTCTTACAATTTTCAAAAGCACAAGGTAATGACTTAACCACTCCCATTCCACAATATGGTTTTGCTGGTCTTAAGGCCGGTGATAAGTGGTGTCTATGTGCAGCACGTTGGCTAGAGGCCTATAAGAGTAATCGTGCACCAAAAGTATTTTTAGAATCAACTCATGAAGAAACTTTGGCCTTAGTTCCTTTAAAGATTCTCAAAGAGTTCGCTGTTTCCAATGAAGCTTGATCTGGATTTAATTCACGTAAAATTTTACTCTTCTATTAAAGATATCCCGTTTTCAATTAATGAGTGGAATGATTATTGTACAAATCCTTTTAGCAAACCTAAGCTCTTTAGCATTTTTGAAGACTCAAAAGTCATTGGTAGCGAATCGGGTTGGAACCCTCTCTATCTCTGTCTGTTTAAAGATGAGCGATTAATTGCACTACAATACACATTTATAAAAATGCATAGCTATGGTGAATTTATATTTGATTGGGCCTGGGCTGATTTTTATTATAAGAATTCTATTCCTTATTACCCTAAACTTTTAAGTGCTATTCCCTTTAGTCCTATCAATGCTCCTAAGATACTTATTCATCCTGAGTACCAAGAATTTAAAAGTCTAATACAGGAAAAGTTACTTGATGAGTCTTTAAGAATTTGTAAGCTTAATAATTTAAGTGGCTATCATCATCTTTTCAGTGAAGAACTCACCCATCCAAAACTTATTCAAAGAAGCAGTATTCAGTTTCATTTTGAAAATCACTTTGAAGACTTTAATGATTTTTTAAGCTCACTTAAAAGCCGCAAACGTAAAAATATAACCAAAGAAAGAAAGGCCATTAAAGACTCAAAGATTAGCATTAAAGAATATACTCAAAATTTTCCAGATGAAATTTATACAGATATCTATCTACTTTATTTAAATACCATTGAGAAAAAGTATTCTCAGGCCTACTTAAATCTTGAGTTTTTCAAATACCTTTTTGAACAATACCAAGAACACTTACTCTTATATCTTGCCTATGATGGAGACGAATTAATTGCAATGAGTCTCTTTTTAAAATCACAAGACACGCTCTATGGCCGTTATTGGGGAGCCAAAAGAGATGATTATCAATTCTTGCACTTTGAGATGTGTTATTACTTAGGACTTGAATATTGCTTTAAACATCAACTAAAACTCTTCGAAGCCGGCGCACAGGGAGAACAAAAACTTTTAAGAGGATTTAAAGCAGTGGAGATAAAAAGCCTTCACTATTTAAGTATTTCTCAAATTCATCAACTCATCGAAAATTATATTCATACAGAGTCAGAAGAGATTCAAGAACAAATAAAAAACTACAATGACTACCTGCCCTATAAGTAGTTTTCTTACATCTCCCTAACTTGGCAAAGTAATTGCAAAGTTATACTTATAATTTTATGTAAACGTTTCGAGGAGGAACTAAAGATGAAAAAGATTTTTATCCTATTAACTTTTTTAATGGCAATGCCAGCGATGGCAAATTGTTTAAATTCTTACCAAGTAGCAAGAGACGCTCAAGATTTAGAATACAGTGCATCAAACCTTGCATTTACTGTAAACGGTACACGTTTTTCTCACTTAGCTTTTGAAGCGAGAAGATTAGAAAATGAAGCAAGAAAATTAGAATCTATGGCAACAGGGTATGTTTCTTGTTCAGCTCTTAGAAATCAATTCTCTTTTCTTTCTAATACATATAGAAGACTACAAGATGAATATAGAAGATCAAATGCTAGTAGAAATGGGAATATCGCTTATGACCATAGAAGGGTAATGAATGACTATCAATCATTATCAGTAGCTGTAAGATCATTAAACGGAAGAGTAACTCCAAGGCCTTATCCAAGATACCCTAGAACAAGACCACTTCCAAGACACCCAAGAACAAGACCAATTCCACGTCCAAGACACCCAAGAACAAGACCAGTTCCACGTCCAGTTCCACCAAGAACAAGACCACTTCCACGTAATCCAAGAAGAGGCGGAACTGTTAATCACCCAAGACGTCCAAATAGAAGACCAAGCACTACTCCTCCAAGAAGAAGAGGTAATGGTCGTAGAGGAAGAAACTTAATCTAGTCCAAATAGTGTCATTATATAAAAAATAAAGGGGACAATCTGTCCCCTTTTATACGCCGCAAGGTGCATCGCGCCGCCACAAAATATCAATCTTACATTTTAAATTTTACTTTTAAAGTCTTGTGCTAATTCTAATAATTTAAGGTATGAGTTTCTTCTTTTTGGATCAAGATTCCCTTCAAAAAAGCGCTTTATTCGCCAGAGTGCTATATCAAAAAAGCCCAAGAGAACTGCAGTATTTAAAAGTTCTTTTTCCGTATCACTAAGCTTTCTAACCCCTTCATACCCTTCAAGGATGAATTGCATCTGCTTATTTGAAAAACCTTTCATATCAATACAACAACCTGAAATACAAATTCCAAGATCTAATAAGTACTCTCCATGACCACTTTGTTCAAAGTCTAGAACCTTAGAGATTTCTTTGCCATCAAAGAGAATATTATCTGAATAAAGATCTCCATGAATAAGTCCACTATTTAGCTTAGATTTTTTCCAAAGCTCAATCATCTTAGGATCAATTAACTTCTTATAATAATCTTTATAATCTGCCAGAGCATGATCATATTCCATATACTTTTCAATACCCTCTAGATCAAAACCTACTTTGGCATGTGCTCTAGTGTCTTTAAAAAGTTTTGCATTAGACTCAGTAAAATTATGTAACTCGGCCAGCTCTCTTCCAATTTCAATGAGCTCAAACTTTTCACCAATAGGATTTACTCCCCTTGCGAGTGGAAAAACCACACCATGCAGTCCATTGTATTCGTATACTAATTCATCGTTCTTGGTGAGAAATGGAGTTAAAGATTTCTTATAATCTTTTAAGAGCATAAGTATTTCTTGCTCTTCTAAAAGCTCAACTTTATTCTTATCATTTGAGACTTTAAGAATAACGTTCTCGCCTCTTTCTGTTTGAATTTTATAATTTGAGTTACTAATGCCTAAGCTTAATGGTTCGATGAAGTTAGCATCTGCAAGACCATAAAGTGCGAGTATTTGATGAATGTCCTCTGCTTGCAGTCGAGTATAAATACCCACTATCCACATTCCTTTTATAAAAGCTTTAAATTCGTTAGATATTGGATATTGTCACGAAAAGTACTTGAAATCAATAAATTATAATACTAGCATGACAAATATGTCACTAGGATTAAGGTACATACATGATTGATTTATATTTTTGGGCAACGCCAAATTCTCAGAAAATACTGATCGCTCTAGAGGAACTCGAAATTGAATATAATATTATTCCGATAAATATTTATAAGAAAGAGCATATGACTGAAGAGTATAAGAAAATTAATCCAACACATAAATTGCCGGCCATAATTGATCATTGTGATAAAACAAATCAAGCTCACACCCTGTATGAGTCAAATGCAATTCTTTTATACTTAGCTGAAAAGAAAAAGAAACTACTTCCTAAAAAGTTAGAGATTAATAAGTACAATTGTATGAAGTGGCTTAGTTGGCAAAATGCTCACTTTACACCAGCAGTGAAGGCCAAGGATGTAGCAGAAATTAAGTATAATTTTCAAATCCTAGAAGATCATTTAAAAGATAAGCGATTTCTTTGTGATGATGAATACTCCATTGCTGATATCTCGTTCTTTCCATGGATTAATGAGTATAGTGAATTTCAAATTAATATTAATAATTTCCCTCATACTAAAGAGTGGTATTATCGCATCTATGATAGAGAAGCCACTAAGAAAGCGAAGGAAATTGCAAAGCACTTTACAAAAGATGCATATTTTTCTGAAGAATCTAGAGACTTTCTTATGAAAAATAACCCAGATAAAAATAAGTCTTCATAAAATCTTGAAGTTAATTTAAAGTTATCTTATGAAAATATTACTTATCGGAGCCACCGGACTCGTTGGCTCCCACGTGCTAGAAAAATTATTAAAATTAAATACGCCAAATCTTGAAGTAAGTATTCTTACACGTAAAAAAGTAAACCCAGAACACCAGGCACTTAAGCAATATATTGGCGATGATCTTTTAAAGAGCTTAAATGCAGCACCACACTTACTAGAATCAGATATCGTTATATCTTGTCTTGGAACCACTATCAAAAAAGCAAAGAGCAAAGAAAATTTCATTAAAATCGATAAAGAACTTCCTCTTAGTATCTTTCAAGCAATCACTAATAAATCTAAGAAAAAAGCGATTCTCATTTCTGCTCTTGGTGCCAGTGCAGACTCTAAGATTTTTTATAATCAAATAAAAGGTGAAATCGAAGATGAACTTAAGTCCATGCATTATGAAAAGACAGTAATTATTCGTCCTTCTTTAATTATTGGTGAGCGTGATGAGTCGAGACCTCTTGAAGCAATCTCTCAAAAGCTTTTAAAACACTTACCTAAATTTGTTCCTTCTAATTTTAAAAAATATACACCTCATGATGCCAAGCTTATTGCTAGAAGTGTATTAGACATTATACAAGCTGATAAAACAATTGAACCGATACAATTTGAGTTAATTAAATGACCGCGGCTGTCCTCTATGCTATCTTAGCCAACTTATGTTTTTCCACAGGAAGTATCTTTTTTACTAAGTATTCACGAAAATATGGAGCTTTGCGCTTTAATACATTTAAAGCGATGGTGGCACTCATCTTTTTTATTATGGCCGTGAGTTTTTTCCCCTTACAAAACTTTCCAGACTTTAAAGGTATTAGTTTTCTAGCTCTCAGTGGAATCTTAGGACTTGCGATCGGTGATATTTTTATATTCAACGCTTTTAAAATTATTGGTCCCGCAAGAACCTTAACACTCTTTGGACTAAGGCCTTTAATGATGGCATTTCTTACCAATATATTTTTAAATGCTCCATTTAAGAGTGAAGATATTTATCCATCATTATTCTTTATTCTCTGTTTAATTGTTTTTGCTAAGGAGAATTATCAGAAAAATAAATCTTGGGAGTTCTCCGGTCTTATTTGGGGTCTATTTGGAGTTTTCTTAGATAGCACTGGAGTGCTTTTAACGAGAATAGTATTTGATGAAAACCCATTAATGACAACTTTTCATGCAAACGTACTAAGAACACTTTTTGCTGTTATTATTTTAATTAGTATATGCTTTATTCGCTATCGCTCTTTTACTATTGTCCCGCTTAAAGAAGCATTGAGTGATAAACTCTTATTATTCACTCCAGTACTTGGAACATTCTTGGCCTTAATCTTTTTTATACAAGCTGTTAAGACAGGTAATCTAATCATTGTTTCAGCAGTTGGAGTGACAGGCCCAATTTTTGCTTCTACCCTAGAATGTGTTTATAATAAGGAGTGGCCTTCTAAATATCTAATATTTGCTTTGAGCTTATTTATATTTGGAATGCTTTTAAGAACTTACCTAATGGCACAAAATGTTTGATCAATTAAAAGGTTTTATATTTGATTTAGATGGGACTTTATTTGATACCCAATTAGACTTCGATAAAATGCGAATTGATCTCGCTTTTCCTAAAGGGGCACCCATTTTAGAACAACTAGCTTTAATTCAAGATACTAAAGAGCTTGAGCGCTGCCACCAAATCATTCATGAACATGAAATGTATGGTGCTCAAATAGCTAAGCCCTTTCCCTATGTATTAGAGCTATTAAGTCTTTTAAAACTTAGAAATATCCCCCATGCTATTGTTACCAGAAATTCGAAATTACCTACCAAAAGTTTACTTAAGAGATATCAATTAGATTATATCTATACCATTACCAGAGAGGACTTTGTCCCTAAGCCAGATCCAAGTTCTCTTTTGCATTTAAAAACGATGTGGAATATTGAAAATACTCACCTCTGTTATATTGGTGATTACTTACATGATCTTGAGGCCGCAAGAAATGCTGGTATGAAGTCAGTGCTTTATCGTAATCATAAAAATGAGGAATTTGAAAAAGAAGCTGATATGGTTATTCACTGTTTTAATGAGATTCTGACAACTCTTTAAGTAAGTTTTGAAAAAGCACACCATCAGTATCATCCCTATCACCAAAGAGAATAAGTCCTCTAGAAAAGTCATGCATTTGAATTAAATTCTTTGCCATTTTTTTATTTGGTTTCCAACACTGAAAATCTACCGGTGAGCTATAGGCAGCACTAAAGTATTTTTTCAAACCTAGGATTTCTAGTTTGTCTGAAATGGGATATTCAGAAACAACAATCTGCTCAATACCTTCATGATTAAATTTCTCAAAAGCATCTCTACTTTTTTCTAAAATCAAACTTTCATGTAAGTGATCATTGATAAAATCCTGCATCCTTTGAAAATCTTCATGATAATTCTCTAGATGATAAGAATCATCTCTTCTTTCTTTACTAATTTTGTGTTCAGTTTTTTTAAAATTGGTGATTTCAAAAAGATTAAGTGGCTTAAATATTAGACGTCTTTTTATTTTTTTCACCAACTTTGGAATACTGTATAAAGTTCCGTCTAAATCCCATAATATAAGATGATAATTACCAGAGAGATCCCAGTTTTTTTCTTTTACATTGATATAACGATAAGTAAATTTACTCATAAGTTATTAAATTTACATGTTTTTCAAATCTAAGGCAAGTTCATTTGAAAGATATAACAAAATAGATACACTTATTTTGTAAGGAGAAAGTATGAAGTTTATATTTCTAATACTCATTATAAGTGCAAGTTCCCTCATGGCAGCGACTGAAAAGATTATCCTCGCTGGAGGTTGTTTTTGGTGTATGGAAGCCCCGTTTGAAAAGGTGGAAGGTGTTAAAAGTGCAGTAAGTGGCTATACTGATGGACATGTTAAAAACCCAACATACCAAGAAGTTTCAAGTGGGAGCACGGGCCATGTTGAAGCGGTGGAAATTACCTTTGATAATAATAAAGTAAAGCTAAATGATATTTTAGAAATTTTTTGGAGACAGATTGATCCAACAGACAGTGGCGGACAATTTGTGGATCGTGGTGAACAATACACCACAGGGATTTTTTATTTTAATGATGATCAAAAAAAGATTGCCCAAAATTCAAAAGAAAAACTTATAAAATCAAAACGCTTTAAAAAAGAAATTGTCACCCCCATTAAAAAAGCAAGTGCTTTTTATCCTGCAGAGGACTATCACCAAGACTATTATAAGAAGTCCACCATTAAGTATAAATTCTATCGCTATCGCTCAGGACGTGATCAATTTATTGATAAACACTGGGGTGAAGAAAGAGATTATAAAGTACCAGAAAGAACAATTAGTTCAGATGATAAAATTCCTAGTAAAGAGGAATTAAAAAAGATGCTTACTCCTATGCAGTATAAAGTCACACAAGAAGAAGGAACGGAGCCTCCTTTTAAAAATAAGTATTGGGATAATAAGGCACAAGGTATCTATGTAGACATCGTAAGTGGTGAGCCTTTATTTAGCTCAACTCATAAGTATAAATCAGGAACAGGATGGCCTAGTTTTTATCAAACAATTGAAAAAGAAAATATTATCGAAAAAGAAGATACTCACTTTTTTATGACAAGGACTGAGGTAAGGTCTAAAAAGGCCAATAGCCACTTGGGTCATGTCTTTGATGATGGTCCCTCTCCTACAGGCCTTCGGTATTGTATAAATTCTGCGGCCTTAAAATTTATTCCCAAAGAAGAATTAAAGGCCAAAGGCTATGGAAAGTATCTTGAATTATTTAAGAGTGATGCAAAGTAGTAAAATATTTTAATAGATCGGGGTAAGTGAAGTCAAAACTCTTCACTTCCGCTCGCATTGAACTTATCAATCGATCTGGTGTTTCATCTTTAATAAATTCCCACTCTTTTTGATCTTTAATAATAGCTTGGTAGAAGTCTTTCTTAGTATAGCTTAAAGGAGCTATAAGATTATAAGTATCAGCTTGATAATTCTCTCTTAAAATAAAGCGAGCAAGATCAAAGGTATGAATATAGTTAATATGGTTTTGAATCCCTTTAATTGTTTTAGACTTTTTAAAGAAATTTACTGGATCTCTCCCCTCATCCACTAACCCTCCAGGACGAATAATCACACAGTCTTTATCACTTAAGTATTTCTCGCAATCTAAAAGGTAGGAACCACTTCTAGGCATTCCATCTAGTGGAGAAGATTCATTAATATTACCAATGCCATAAACTGAAGTAGATGAAACAAAGAGACAAGTTTGATCTTTAGCTAAAAGTGGTAATAACTCTTTTAAAAAGCTTAAAAGTTTCTCTTGAGGAGGAAAGTTGATCACAATTCGATCATAGCTACTTATATCAAAGAGCTCATCGCCTAATTCAAATTGAATACTTTTATTAACTAATTTATTTATTGGTTTGGGAGAACGAAAGGTTCCGTGAATAAGAAATTTTTGGCAATTGGCCTCAATAATTTTAGAGGCCAGGTGTCCTAGACCAAAGATTAATAATCTTGGTTGCATTAAAAGTCAGAGATAAAATCCGCTAATTCAGCATCATCAATAAATGGATTTCTATTTCCTTGAATCTGCTCAATAATATCATTTCTTCTTCTTTCATCATCATCAACTGGATCACTATTATTCCATGCTCTTAGGATAACTTCTTCTGTATAAGAAATTCTTAAATCATATCTTAAAGAGAAGTAGAATAATGCACGAGCAACGTTACCTTTATGATCTTCTGGTGGCTCAAACCCACGTGTTCCATTAGCATATCCAGAAAGACTTAAATCACAACCATTAACTGGTTCAGCATTCTGAGCGTTTAACTCTTGAAAAATAACATTTCCACGAGTGCTATTAGCTCTTGATTGTGTTGGATATAAATGGTGAAGGTCTGCTTTTTGAAATGATTTTGAACGAGAAGTATTAAAACGTGATTGAGGCCAAGTGTGTTCGATATTTACATCTTGATGGCTTGGCATATTGTTTGGACCAACTCTCTTTCTAAAGCTTTGGTGACAATAAACATCCTCTACATAATAGCCAAGATTATCTTTTTTAAGATGAACCTTTTGCATTATGTACTGTCTTGCTTGTGAATAACTCGTAAGAGGTCTATGTCCATCTCTGGTCATACTTGTAAGTTCTGTACGGTAATATTCATCTGGGCTAGCTTGGGCAGAGAAAGAGAAAACAAATAAACTGATAATCATTAAAGTTTTGCTAATACGTTTCATAACTTCTCCTAATAAGTAAGTATGAAACTTTTACATGATTCGAATTAAAATTTCAAAAAAAAACTTTGTTAAAATTAAGTTAGGACTAATATTGACTTATTGAGTTATAAGATATCAAGCTTCTTCAACAAGATTTCAGGTACTTCCACATCTACAGCTGGTGCGGAGCCCTTAGCGAGAGGTCTTTTTGAGTCTTCAGTATAAGGATCTAATTTATCCCATTCGCTATCTGCAACTTTTTCTGCTTTTTCAATTCTTTCAGTAATTTTTTTAAACTCAGCTGTATTTGCCTTAATGGCCTTTTTCATTTCATCAAAATTAACATTCATTTGTGCCATTGATTGATTAAATGCTTTTACAGTCTTTATATTCATAGAATATCTATCGGAACAACCTTGTACTTTCTTGAGTAATTTAGTTAAATGGTTTGTAAATTTAATAAGATAGAGGTTTACCATGAGAAATATAATTATATTTATAGTCGTTTGTTTATTTACATTAGCTTGTAACGAGCGCCCTGAAGGTCTAGACAAAAGACTTAAGACTTATAAGTATCCACACAAAACAAAGCTTTTTAAGTTTCTTTCTCAAACCCAGAAACTTGAAATGGCCTATATGTATATTAAGCCCGCAAAAGAAAAAGATAATGGAAAAACATTCTTATTAATTCATGGAAAGAACTTTTCAGGCGCTTATTACGAAGAAACTATTAATCTTCTAAAAGAACAAGGTTACACAATTATTGTTCCAGATTTAATAGGATTTGGTCGAAGTTCAAAACCCGTTAATTATCAATATAGCTTTCATAACTTTGCTCACTCTTTAAAGAAACTGCTGGATTGGTATAAAATAGAAAAGACCAGTGTACTTGGTCATTCAATGGGTGGAATGGTTGCAACTCGTTTTGCACTTCTCTATCCACAATATACTGAGAAGTTATTTCTTCTTAATCCAATTGGCCTAGAAGATTATCGACTCTTTGCTCCTTATAAGAGTGTGGACGAAATTTATAGTGCCCAATTAAGTACGACTCCAGAAAAAGTAAAAAATTATCAATTAAAAAGTTATTACGATAATAAGTGGGATTCAAAGTATGATCACTGGCTGCAATTACAAACTGGTTGGATCAAAGGACCAGACTGGAGACAATTGGCCTATATTTCTGCTCTAACTTCTGAAATGATTTACACTCAACCTGTTGTTTATGAATTTGATAAATTACAAATTCCAACAGTATTAATCTTAGGAGATAGAGATAGAACTGCATTAGGTAAAGCTGATGTCTCTGCAGAAGTTTTAAAAACCATCGGTCAGTACCAATTATTAGGACCAAAAATAGATGCAATGATCCCTAACTCTAAACTTTATATGTTAGAGAACATTGGGCATCTGCCACATATTGAAAACTTTCAAATGTTTAAACAGGTTTTTGAAAAAGAGATATAATTATTTCTTAAGCTTTTTTTTCATATTTTCTTGATACTGCTTGAGAACTTCAGGATCAATATCTGTTGGCTTTAATTGTTTAAATGAACGAGCAGTTTTTTTAAACTCTTCACACTCATGCTTGGCGCCATCAACTTCTACGGGGATATTTTTACGGCCATCTTTCATCCATACAATTTCAGTTCCACAATACTTACATTTTGACATGCTGATCCTTTAAATAGTTTCTAGTATTATACAAATAAAATGGGAAGGCCCAAGGAGAAAAGTTCTCCTTGGGATATTTGATTAGCTTCTTTTAGGAATACTGTCGATATAGCAAACATACGCTTTGCATAATTTGCTATCTTGCTTTGACTTTTGATCAGACGCTTTCTCAGCTTCTTTATTCATGTCCAAACTTGCACATGACGCTAAGAAAAGTGTTGTTAAGATTAATAGAGTTTTCATATTTCCTCCTTAAAACCATCATAAGATGAGCTCTAACTAAAGGAAAATTGATAATCTTTATGCCTTTATAGATAAGACTTATAATTGCTTTTTTACTCTATAAAGGGCTCCACTATCAGTTGAAAAATAGAGAAAACCATCACTTGACGCTCTGAGCATTCTAAAACGCTCCGACATATCTTTGAAAAGCTCAACCTCTTTAGTCACCTTTAAATTCTTATCAATGCTTAACATTCTAATATGTGCACTTGAAAGATTGGCGAGAAATAATTGATCTTTAAATATTTTAATTTTATCTAAATTATAATAGGCCATTCCAGAAGGAGAAATTGAAGGAACCCAATAATGTAGAGGCTGTTCCATCCCAGCTTTTTTCTCACTCCCAATACTTGGCCCATAGTATTCACTTCCATAGGTGATCACAGGCCAGCCATAATTCTTTCCTTTTTGAATAAGATTTATTTCATCTCCACCGCGAGGACCAAATTCAGCCTCAATAATTTTGTCACCTATAAGGGTAATTCCTTGTGGATTACGATGACCATATGAATAGATTGCAGGTCTATCTTTAGAGACATTATTTTCTGGATGCGGCTCTCCTTTAAGTGTTAGGCGCAATACACTTCCATTATCAAACTTTAAAGACTGTGCCTTATCCCTCTCACCTCTCTCCCCAACTGTCATATAAAGAGCTTCATCTTTGATCAGTAAACGAGAACCAAAGTGTCTTCCAGCATCTCCACCAGCATTTGAGATATAGATATCTTTCAGCTCTATTAACTCACCATTTGACCACTTTCCACGGGCCAAGGCCGTAACCACATTATCTTCCTTAAGCTCTTTTGAATATGTTATATAAACATATTCTTTGTGAACCAGAACATCTAAAAGACCACCTTGTCCGCCTTTTTTATACTTAGGTGTTGTTAGTTCTTTAGACTTTTTTGTTTCTAAATTATAATAAACTAATTTCTTTTTCTTATGACTAATAATGAGCTCATTAGGACTTAGAAAATCAAATCCCCAAAGGACACTCTTACCTTGATAAACTTTTTCAATTTCAAACTTCTTACTACTGATTGACTCAACTTTAGATGTCTGTGCACAACTTATAAGTGCAAATGAGAGGATTCCAAAAACTAACTTCATAATTATTCCTTTAATCGGTTCTTCCAATTTTCTAATATTTTTTCTACATTACTTTCATTTAATTGAAGTGCTGGGTGTGTGTGAAGACTTAAAGTCATTTTATGACACCAAGTTATTGCACTTGCACCTACAGGTTGTGTCTCTAGTACAGGAGGAAAGCCCGAGAGTTTAAAGTGCTCACAGCCATCTGCCTGCCACTCGCCTAAATTAGTAAACACTCCCGTTCGAACTTGTAGGTACTTATTAAGTTTAACTAATTTTTTTAATAAGAACTCTCCAGTCACCACACCTATTCCAACTCCTAAGACTCCTCCTAAGTGCTCATAGCGAGATAATCTTTTTTTAATCTGCTGATTAATATCGAAGACACCATGGTGTTTCTTTATAACTGCATCCACAAAACCGACTTCATTTTGAGAGAGATTGTCTTTTGTATTCACTCTTAAGTTTACAGGTATAAGCCAAATATCTTTTCCCTTCCCATTTAAGAGTTCTTGAAAAGAAGCATTTAGATGATAAAGCAAAAATGCATTCACACTTACATTCATTGCTTGAGCTCGCTCTTTAATCGCTCTTGTTTCTGCTACGTCTAAAAAACTCACAGCTCTTGGATAATGCTTTTTAGAGCTGCGCCAATTCTTATTAAAGTTTTTAAAACCGCTGGCATAAAAAGGAATTCTTAAAAGATAAATAAAAAAACCAATAAGGTACTTGTAAAAAGGTGCACCCTTGCCCCGCAGGCTTAGAGTCGTTTTCGGTTTATCTACTTTGGCCACATGTGTGAGAAAGCCACCGATAGCATCAAAGCGACCGTGGTGAAAGCGATAATCTTGCATTCCCTCTCCCACATCACATTGCAAGAGAATATCCATGTCTTCACCCATGGAACTTAAAGTTTCAAACCAAATACGTACGGAATCTTTCGCTTTCATCATTTTATTATATATAATGATAGCATGAGATTAAAAGATCCAATTTTATTTATTCCTGGAGTTATTGCCCCATACCAATTAGGTAATTGGCACTACTTTAATAATTTAAACAAATTCATGCAGTCCAAGTACTATATTGCTGAAATAGACTCCTGGGGGACTTTAGCTGAACGTAGCCTTGAGTTAAAGAGCTATATTGATGAGCATATTACTGAAAATAAAATTCATATTCTTACTCACTCAAAGGGAGGCTTAGATCTTGAATATCTTTTTCAAACTTATCCTGAGTATCGCGATCGCGTATTAAGTCATACTTCTCTCTCTTGTCCATATGGAGGAAGTATTATTGCATTTATTTTTTGGATTCTCTTTTTTCCCCTAGAATTATCTACTAGAGGAAAGAAAGTCAGAGCAACTTTAAGAGAGTTATTTCCTAAGAAAAGAACTAAAGAAATAAAACAAAATTATCCCGAGTATTGTATTCTCGGTTATTTAGGAATATTCACTCCAACTTACCCTTTATTTTTTATAACAAATATATTTATACTTTTATCAGAAGGGGCCAATGATGGTTTTGTTTCTGTTAAGTCATCTCAAAAAGGTGAAGTATTAAAGAAATACAAAACAGATCACATTGGGCTAATTGGACATTTTTATACTCGTAAAAGACAGGATATTTTTGAAAATATTTTAAAAACATTAGCGTTAAAGATTAATGAAAACGAAAAGTAATGATTCTCGCATTCAAGCTTTACAAGCAGGTTATAATTGGAAGATAAGATCTTTTGAAATTGCTTCTATTATTATCAATATTTCCCTCACTCTTTTTTTCGTTATTAGTTTAAAACTTAATTTAATACATTATATTTGGATTCTTCCATTATCTTGGGTTTTAGCAGATATTATTTCTGGTCTTGTTCACTGGTTTGCAGACACTTATGGAAAAGTTGAATGGCCCATAATTGGCAATACATTTATTCGCAGTTTCCTAGAACACCATATTGATCCACTCTCAATTACTCGTCATGATTGGATAGAGACAAATGGTGCAAATTTTTTTATTGGGATTCCTCTCTTAATTTTGATGTACCTTTTTGAAGCTTTCATTCCCAATACAATTATTATTCTCTTTGCTTTAACAAATATTTGGACTGCTCTGACAAATCAATTTCATAAATGGGCGCATACACCTAGGCCTAATCAATTAGCAAGAATTTTACAGGCATCAAAATTAGTATTAAGCACAGAGACTCATGCTCAACACCATAAAAGTCCTTTTGATATCAATTATAATATCACCAATGGGCATACGAATATTATTTTTGAAAGATTTAAAATTTATCGCCGATTAGAAAAGATATTCTCAATTCTCTTTAAATTAAATCCTCACAGAAATCTTTAGGCCTTATCAGCTTTAAACTGGAACACTAGCGTGGTGGTAATAAAAGCACACTTGCTAT